>ULUL01058481.1_pt1 | contig 17778 bp, 11 predicted proteins | sample 1958481 | NCBI WGS metagenome assembly ULUL01 (sample SAMEA4835759, study PRJEB28245) | human gut metagenome | biome: gut microbiome; material: fecal sample | place: Denmark | collected 2008 | reverse complement strand
CAGCCATGAACGCACCGGTAACGGTAATGGATACCGCCAGCGAAGGCGGCGCCTGGGGCATGGCTGTGCTGGCAGCCTTTATGGAGGAAAAGGAAGAGAACGAGACACTGACCTCCTACCTGGCAGAAAAGATCTTCGCCGGACAGACCGGCACCACTATTGCTCCCAATCCGGAGGATGTGGCAGGCTTTGATGCCTTTATTAAAAAGTATGTAAGCTGCCTGCCTGCAGAGCGCGGTGCAGTAGAGGGGCTGTAAGTTTAAGTTCTGGAAGCTGACTTGGAGCAGTGTATTTAAAAGGATAATAAGCGCAAGCAAGCCAACATATTTGCATGATTGATGAAAGTTGAGTGTAAAGGAAGGGTGAAATCATGTTAGAAGAATTAAAGCAAAAGGTATATGAAGCCAATATGCAGCTTCCCAAGTACGGTCTTGTGACCTTTACCTGGGGCAACGTGAGTGCTATCGACAGAGAAAGCGGCCTGTTTGCTATTAAGCCAAGCGGCGTGGACTATGACAAATTAAAGCCGGAGGATATGGTCATCGTAGATCTGAACGGTAATAAGGTGGAAGGAAAATATAATCCCTCCTCCGATACCGCTACCCATGTGGAGCTGTACAAGGCATTCCCTGAAATCGGCGGTATCGTACATACCCATTCCTCCTATGCCACTAGCTGGGCCCAGTCCGGACGCAGCATTCCCTGCTACGGAACCACTCATGCAGACTACATCTATGGTGAGGTTCCCTGCTTAAGATGCCTGACAGCAGAGGAGATTGCAGATGCTTACGAGGAGAATACCGGACACCTGATCGTCAATGAGCTTACAAGAATGGGCAAGGATCCCATGGCAGTGCCCGCAGTCCTGTGCAAGAACCACGGCCCCTTCACCTGGGGTAAGGACGCCAAGGAAGCAGTGCACAATGCCGTAGTTCTGGAGGAGGTAGCCAAAATGGCTTACCGCACAGAACTCATCAACAGCCACGTCATGCCCGCCCCCCAGGAGCTGCAGGATAAGCACTACTACAGGAAACATGGCGCAAATGCATACTATGGCCAGAAGGAACAGTAAGGTACAATAAATAAAATATGTGCTGAAATAGGCAATAGAAAAAATGCCCCGCTCAGGAGGCTGCTTTAAAGGAAAGAGCAGCGTCTGGCGGGGCATTTTTGATGAATCAAAATAAAAAAGTCAATCTGTCGGTAGATCTTCTATCGGAAGTAATGTTAGTAAATAATCATAGTCCCCTCGTTTATAACTTTTCCAGGAGGGAAAGAATCTTATAATAATGGCATCAGCAGAGTCATAACGGTCATAGTATCGATTTTCCAGTGCTTCACCATAGTCCATGGTGGTTTCAAATGTCAAGTTGACATTTGAAATGATATCGAGACAAAATACCTGATCATAATCTTCATAGTCGGATATGTAATAACTATCAATGATCCTATAAGGTCTAAGGTGGTAAATTATGATACCAAGTAAAAGACATAGCATAATTCCCAATAGAATAAATACAGAAAGGCGAAGCTTCTTCTTTTGGGGTGTTGGAAAAGAAGTGGAAGAAACATCAGGTTCAGTATCATTGGCTATGGGGGAGGTGGAAACGGTAGTCTGTGAAAAGTCAGGATAATAATTTTCATCAGTGAAGATATTTGGTGGAATGTCCAAAATACGAGATAATTTTTGCAGCTTAAAAACATCCGGAGAATTAGTACCGGATTCCCATTTTGAAATAGTTGTTTTAGAAACGTTCATTTCCCGGGCAAGATTTTCCTGCTTTAAGCCTTTTCTTTTTCTTGCTTCCTTTATCGTATTTCCTAACGTATATGCATCCATATAAAATCCTCGAAAAGTATATTGTACAGATTTTTAGTGACACAGTAATTTTAACATTTTTGGTAAGATACAACAATGATATTTTATAAAGGAATACATTTGCATCTAGGAATAGGAGTTTTAAAGAAAATCATATGAAGCAGAAAGAAAATGTAGCTTCAAACAGAATTTAAGAGAGTATAGTGACAGACGTGTCATTTTTTATATAACCAAAAGAAAAAGTACCCAAGATATTTGGGGATTGAAGGAAGAGAAAACAGATAAGAAAATAAGTTGCGGAAAAGGAAACTTTCATAAAAAAGAGGTTACTCAAAGCGAAAATTATGAGAAAAAACAGGATAAATACAATAAAAAGACAGGTTTCCAAAACGTCAATATACAAAATGAAAAATAACTGGTAATATAAGAATGAAAAGGACAGATAAGATAAGGACAAGCAGGTGAATGGGAAAGGGAATGACACACTGAGGATAAGAGAGTAAGTTTTTTAGAAATACAAAGAGAACAGAAAGGGTATGGAAAGTAGAGGAAAGAGTCAATGAAAAGGAAACAGATGATATATGTGGGGATATGTGATGATGGGGAGCATGCGTGTGAAGAATTAGAAAGAATGCTGCTCCATTACGGAAAAGAAAATGAAATACAGATGGAAATAGAGGTATGGCATTCGGGGATAGAGCTTCAAAGGCATTTGGAACGGCAGGATGAAGCGCTGGATATTCTTTTCCTGGATATTGAGATGCCCGGTTTAAATGGAATAGAGGTTGGAAAATATATTCGGAAAGAATTAGAAGACAGGAGTATGAAACTTATTTATATCTCAGGGAAAACTGTATATGCCATGGAATTGTTTCAGGTTCAGCCGTTAAATTTTCTGGTAAAGCCATTATGCCAGGAAAAGATAGACGATGTCATGAATCTGGCCTTGGAGCTGATCGGCATAGAGCAGGAAAAATTCCGATTTCAAAAAGGAAAGAATTATTATTCCGTATCTTATGGAGAAATTCAATATTTTTATAGTGTAGGAAGAGAAATCCATCTGGTAATGGAAAACAGAGAAGAAAGCTTTTATGGAAAATTAAAAGAGGTAAAACAGGAGCTTTCTAAGGATTATATTCAGATTCATCAATCTTATATTGTGAATAAAAAATATATACGAAGGTATCGAAAAGATTCTGTAGAACTGTTAAGCGGAGTTGATTTACCGATCAGCAGAGCATATAGAGAGGCAGTATGTAAAATGCTCTTGGAGGGAGAAGGATAGTGAAAACGCAGGAATTGATATTTGTCATAACCAATATATTTCGCATATATGTTATCGCTCGCTTTTTAGACTTTTTTTCTTATGAAGAAAAGGAAGCAGAAAGAAAAAGAATCTGGTTGATGATAGGATATGCAGTCATTTCCAGCGGAATACATTTATTAACCGTGGGATTTTTGGAAAATTTTGTGATAAATATATTGGGAATTTTCGCAATGACATGGGGATACTTTTCCTGCTGGAAACAGCGTTTTTGGATTACCTGCACAGTATTTTTGATAAATATGTGTTGCGATGCAATAGTATCCATTCCATTATTTTTGGTATTTGGAAAGGATATTATTAGTCCGGTCAGTTCTGTATTAGTTGTTTTGCTGTTGTTAATCTGTGAATTGTTTTCGGAAAGACTTGTAGGAAATGTCCAGAAAAAAGAAGCGGCGATAAAAATACCTCTTATGGTTGTTCCAGCTTTGAGTATGGGGATCCTGATTTTACTTGTCGGAAGAAAGGGAATGCTGGATGATTCATTGATCATCACAGGAATTGGACTGATTTTTATCAATTTTTTTGTATTATGGCTCTATCAGATTTTATTGAAAACTATGGCGAAGCAATATGAAAATGAAATACTGAAGGAAGCGTTGAAGGCATATAAGGTTCAGTTTGAATTGATTCAAAATTCTGAGAGACAGATACGGGCCTTGAGGCATGATATGAAGCATCATTTAAATGAGCTTCATATTCTTGCAAAAGAAAATCAGGTATCTGAGCTGGAGAAATATCTGGGTCAGATGCAGGAATATATCGGGGAAAGCAAACAGAGTGTTCAGACAGGAAATGTAGAAATGGACAGTATTATGAACTATATGCTGGGTAGAGCACGAGAAAAAGGAATACAGGTTGTGCCTGATATCTGCATTCCGGAAGGGATGCTTCATAGCTTTGACATTAATATCGTGTTAGGAAATCTGCTGGAGAATGCAATAGAAGCAGCCTCTGCCTGCACGGAGCCTATGATACGGATAGAAGCCAAGTACAAGCAGGGAGTGTTGATTATGAATGTAGAAAATACATATGTAGGTAAGACAAAGGAAAATGGAAAAATAAGAGAATTAGAGACTACAAAAGAGGACAAGGTAAATCATGGCTATGGTTTGCAAAATATCAGACAAGTAGTGGAAAAATACAATGGATATATGGAAATGAAAAGAAAAGATAATGTGTTCACAGTAAAAATTATGATGTATTTGTAAAAATGGTCATTTCTTACAAGAAAATGGTTAAATTTTGCAATTAACGGCAGAAAAATGAAAATGTGCTACAATGCGTTTGTAAAGCTTTACAAGACAGATTTTGAAAAATAAACAGACTTTGTATCCATTTTTAATTAGTGCATATGTAGTTATGCATACCGGTCTCCCAACTAGGGGGACTGGTATTTGTAGATAAAGATATTTGACTAAAGGTATTGATAAAATTGGCTGGGAGCATGGAATGAGGAAAAAGGGAATTGTTAAATGGAGTATTATTATAGGATATACATTTGTGTTGTTGGGATGCAGTAAAACAGAAGAGCAGACAAAGCAGGAGGAGAGGATAGAAAAAATAGAACAGGTAGTAATGTCAGCCTCCTCCCAGTCTCAGGATACTGATTACAGCGCATTGGGGGAAATGCGTTATGTAAATGGTATGCTTTATTATAAGAAGTTGGTGCAGGAAGAGGTCCTTGAAAAATCGGAAGTGAAGACAAATGAGGAAGTAGATAAAGAGGCGACTGCACAGGAAAAGAAAGCAGGTAGTAGCAAGACAGATAGTACTAATGCAGGCGGGAGTGAAACAGGAAAAATCCACTCTGTCATATACCAGGAGCAGGAGAATAGCAAGGCAGAAGAGCTGTTTGCAACAGATGGAGAGAACCGAATTTATACTTACCAGGTCAGTAAGGCTGGTGAGCTTTTTGTGGTATATGGAAATCCAAAAGAAGCAGAATTTCAATATCAGATAGAAAAAAGAGACAGAGATCAAAAGATGTTATGGAATGTAGAAATAGATATTCCTCAAAGCATGGAGAATCAGATTATGGACAGCGGTCTTTCTAAGGACGGAGAGCTGATTTTGCTTACCAGTGCCGGAGAATGTATTTTCTTAGATGAGAATGGGAAAAAGATAGGTCTGCAGGAGGAGCATTATGCAGAACGGGGATTGATGATACAGGATTTTGGTGTAGTGAATGTGGGAATAGAAGGAAGCTTGGTTTTCCATTTTGAAAAGGAGCGCCTGAACGTGCAGAAGGTTGACTTTGAAAAGGGTGCGTTGCTAGAAGAAATGCATGTATCCATGCCGGAGGGAGAGACAAGTTCTGTAAAACAAAATGGTAGGTGGTGTGATGTCTATGGAGCAGAGAATGGCTTGTATCTGGCAGGGGAAAAGAGCTTGTGGTTCTATGATTGCAAAGAAGGTACTGTCAGCAAGCTGTTTGACTGGGCGGACAGCTATGTAAACGTGCAGAGAGACTTTTTGGAGCTTGCCGCAGAAAGAGCGGAGGGAAGCGTAATGCTTTTCCTTTATGATGTCTTTTCGGGAAAGAGCAGTCAGGTAAAGGTGGAAAAGAAAAAGGAAGCGGATCTGGCTAAAAGGCAGGAAATTACGCTGGGAAGCTTTTACCGTCAGGAATATCCCCAAGAGGAGATTATTGCTTACAATAACAGCCAGGATCAGTATAGGATAGTGGAGAAAACCTACAAAAGCAAGGAAGAGTGGGAGCAGGCTCTTTTGAATGGAGAGGCACCGGACATCATAAATTTGGACGGGTGGACGGCAAAGGAGCTTGCAGCCAAGGGGATTTTAGAGGATCTGAGCCCTTATTTTGCAAAAAGCAATATTGTGAAGGAAGAGAATCTACTGGATGCAGTACAAGAAGGCTGGACTATAGATGGGGGAATTCGTTTTGTCCAGAATAGCTTTATCCTGGATGGAATGCTGGTAAAAAAGGGTTACACAGAAAAAGGCGGTATCACAGTGAAGGATTTCTTTGGCCTTGCGGAAAAGGGGGCAGATTCTTACTTGATGAGCTATTTTTACCGTCAGCAGTCCAGGGAGGAAATTTCTTATTGGCTGTTACCTAACCTGCTGAATGATTTTGTAGATTGGAAGAACCGGACCTGTGACTTTGAAAATCAGGCATTTTATGACGTGCTGGAAGGACTGAAAGCAGTAGGAGAAACAGGACAGGCAGATCATAAGAGCGGGGAGATGACGGTGCTTGACAGCAGCAGTCCCTTGGTATTAGGGCTGAAAGAAGGGCGTTACAGCGCTGAGCGTATTACAATATCCAATGTGGATCAGTATCTGCAGCTGAAAGAGGCTTATGAAGGTATTGCAGATCTGGTCGGTTATCCTACGGTGGATGGCAGACCCTATTACCGAATGCTGTGTAATCACGAGCTTGCATTGAACAGTGCGTCTGAGCAAAAGGAAGGTGCCTGGAAATTCCTGGAGTATGTGCTGACAGAGAGGAAGGATTTTGATTCCTACAGTGAATTCTCTGTCTGGAGGTCGGACTTTGAAAAACAGATTACCCACCCGGAATTTGACCAGGCAGGAGTTTATACGAATCAGTACTCCGGTGAAAAGGCGGAAAGCGGGCATCCGCAAATGACAGAGGAGTGGCGGGCACAGCTGGAGCAGATTGTAGAAAACGGTGTCTGGGGCCTTTACGGAGAGAATAAAGAAATTGTGTGGATTGTGGAGGAGGAAGCGGAGTACTTCTACCATGGAGACAAAAGCGCAGCGGAAGTTGCACGCATTATCCAAAGCAGGGTGGAGCTGATGATGAATGAGTAAGCTTTTCAAAATGTTAAAAATAAGCATAAGAAGAATGGAAATTATTGAAAAAAATAAATGATAAGAAAGAATGTATTCACTATATGCTAAAAAGATTAATAATTTTATCGCTTGTGATAAAAAGAAAACAAATTTGCTATGTTTAAGTAAAACAGACTAAGGAGGTTGCCGGAATGAAGGAAAAAATGCTCAAGATGATGACTTGGATTTCAATAGCTATGCTAATGTGCTTAGCAGGGTGCGGTAGTAAAGAGAGTGAAGAGATCTCAACAGAAAATTCCGAAATTCCGGCAACCGAAGAAAGCGTCATGGCTGTAAGGGAAGAGCATACGCAGGAAGATTTCTCAAAATTTGGTCAAATATATTATGAGGAAGGGTATCTCTACTATTATGAGGGAAAGTATAATCCGGAAATAAAAAGAAACAGTTATACCATCAAGAGGAACAAAATAAATGAGAGCGCAGAGCAGTTGGCAAGATTGGAAAACATCAAGATACTGAGGTTTTGTGTGCCGGATGGAGAAGGAAATATCTACTTATTATATGGAACCTGTGAAGATGCTCCAGTAGAAGAAGGCATCAAGAGTGAAAATTCTGCAGAGTCCACAGGCGAAACAACAGCTTCAGATGAACCAACAGCAGAAAAAGCCGCTGAAAAGACAACAGGAACGGGAAAAGAAGAGATCTACTATTACCTGGAGAAGAGAACAGCAGCAGGAGAGCGACTCTATGCAGAAAAAGCAGACGCATTTATGCCATTCCTGGAAAGTTCTATTATAAGCGCCACTGTGACAGAGGATGGCGAGGTATATGCCCTTACAATGGAAGGATATATTCTGATATGGGATTCCAAGGGAAAGGAAGCAGAAAGTATCCTAACAGGCTGGGACATGGAGCGGGTCAGTGGAAACGGAAAGCAATGCGGGATAGCATTTACAGAAGGAAGCTCAGTCAAAGCGTATTATTGTGAAGGCAGAACACTGTATCTATGTTCGGTAAATAGACAAAGTAAGAAGATTATGGAACCGGAAAAAGTCGAAATACCGGCATCAGGGGAGGAAATTGTCAGTGTGTCCAGGGATGGAACGGATGGATTTTTCCTGGTAGATCAAAAGCAGTTATGGAAATATAGCCGTGAATCCGAAGAATTGGAGCTTATCTGTGAATGGAATGATAAAAACATCAATCAGCAGGCAGAATTTATAGAGCTGGTTGCAAGGAAGGATGCAACCTCCTATTACCTGGTGCTATATGATTTCTTTCAAAATGTAAGCTCTATCGTAACTGTGGAAAAGATGAATGTAACAGATCTGCCGGAGGGAAAAGAGATTGTAATCGGATGCCTATATCGTTATAATGGAACATTTGATGAACTGGTGAAAGAATATCAAAAGGAACAAAAAGAATACTACATCACATGGAAGGCATACGGTTGGTCCGAGTTAAAGCAGGCAATCCTTTTGGGGGAAGGACCAGATTTATTACTTTTATATGACATGATGATCGGAGAACTGACGGATAAAGGGATTTTAGAGGATTTATCAGTATGGATGGATCAGAGTGAAAATCTGAAAAGGGAGGATATCATTTCCAGTGCAAGAAAAGCTGCAGAATATGACGGTGGATGGTGGTATCTGTTTCCTAGCTTTACAATAGAAGCTATGATTATAAAAAAAGATGAAATGCAGGACAATGGAATCACAACGGAACAGTTTTTGAATTTGGAGCTGCCGGAAGGAACATGGTTATGTGAAACGAATGCTAATACGCTTACAACTTATAATTTAGTACGAAGAATTCTTTTGGCAGATATAGAGCATTATCTGGATTGGGAAAAGAGGGAATGCTATTTTGACAGTGAAGAATTTCAAAATCTATTATGCAGTATTGCAAAAGTGAAGGTGCCAGTTTCAGAAGAATATGGTAATCTGGGACTTGAAGAGGTATGCCTTGCACAAGGGCTGTCAGAAGAAAAGTATCTGGCCCATTTTCAAGGTCTCTCAACAGTTATGGATTTTCGATATCTGAAAGAAGCGGTTGGAAAAATCGCAGATATTGCAGGTTATCCTAATAGTGATGGAAATGTAAAATATTTGTTTAATAGTTCAAGGGTTCTGGGAATGAACAGTGCTTCAAAGCAAAAGGAAGGTGCATGGGATTTCCTGGAATATGTAATGTTAAATTCCATCAAAAAAAGCGGAGATTTTGATGTGAATGTGCAAGATTTTTCAACAGTAGCAGATATATTAGACAGGCAGCTTAGCTGGAAGAATCCTGGAGATGGTATTGTTAGGAGTAATTATAATCCATATAATGATACTTATTACCAGGGAGACATAGAACTGACTGAAGAAGAAATCACAGAGCTGCGCCAGATCATAGACAATGCTTCATGGGCGAGCATGACAGCATATGATAGGTTTTTGAGTATTATTTGGGAAGAAGCAGAATATTTTTTCAAAGGAGATAAAACAGTAGAAGAAGTCACAAAAGTGATTCAAAGCCGTATCGAGTTGATGATGAATGAATAAAAACAATATGAGAGAGTGTGAAAATAATGGATTATTAACAGGGGAAAAATAGTACATGGAATGAAATATGAGATATCGGTCTCTCAACATGGGGGACTGGTATTTGTCAACAGCTGATTTCACAATACAAAGGCAAAAATAGTAACAGGATTAGCGGAGAAACTATTTGAAGCAACATTAGAGGAGCTGACCGAATGGAAAAATATAAGCTTGGAAAGAGACTGATCATTTTTTTGCTCTTAATGACAATACTGGCAGGCTGTTCCGTGAAAAAAGAGGAAGTGAATGGGCAGATGGAAAGTGTGGAAACTTCAGCAGCCTCCGAAGAAGTCATGGCAGTAGGAGATATGACGGATGTGGAAAATCTGGGAGGCTGGGACAATATTGTCTTTTGTGGGGAAAAGCTATATTACTCTGTGAGTACTTGGGATAAGGAGACAAAGACAAGTACGATGCAAGCATATTGCGATACCGGAGAGGAAAAAGCAGACAGCCTCCTGATGGAAATATCTAAGCTAAAGAGTTTGGGTACTATGGCTCCGGATGAGAATGGAAATGTGTATCTGCTCTATGAAACAGAGGAAGGCTTTCTGACGGAGAAGAGAGAGGAAAGTGGAGATATCATATATTCTGTATTGGCCGAAGGCTTTTTGGAGGACTTACAGGAAAGCACAATTGTCAGCATGGCAGTAACCAAGGAAGGAAAGCTGTATACGCTTACCGGTTTGGGAAAGATTTTGGTATGGAACGAGAAGGGGGAAGAGCTGGAAGCGATACAGACAGACTGGCCCATATGGAGCAGTGATGCCTACAAAGAGCATTATAGTGGAATTTGTGCAGAAAAAAGTGGAGAAGTAATTGCCTGGTGGTGTGATGGGGAAGAAATTTATCTTTTTAAAGTAGAAGAAGGGAAAATAACTGCCAAAGGAGAAATCCCTTTCCGGGAGAAAAGGGAAGAGCTGATCAGCGTGTTTGCAGATCCTTCCGGCATATTTTTGCTGGTAGGAAGAGAACAGCTGTGGCGATATGATTTAAAGGAAGAGAAGCTGGAAAGCGTTTTGAAATGGTCAGATAGAGAAGTAAGCGAACAGCCGGACTTTATAGAACAGATCAGTACGGATAAAGAGGGAGGATATATCCTTCTGACTTATGATGTTTTTCAGAATATCGGTCAGAGAAGTAATATTAAACTGACGAAGAAAGAGGAAATACCGGAGGGGCAGGAGATTGTTCTTGGATATGTTTATGGTGGAGGCGGAAAGCGGGCGCTGGAAGATTCCATCAAAAAATTTCAAAGAGCACAAAAGGAGTATTACCTGACAGAGCAGGTTTATTATGGTATTGAGGAGCTGAAAACAGCATTAGCAAGAGGGGAAGGTCCGGACATTCTTCTATTGGATAATGTCATGATCGATGAATTGGTGTCAAAGGATATCTTGGAAGATTTGACTCCGTGGTTTGAACAAAGTCAACAGCTGTCAGTGGAAGAAATGCTTCCGGGAGCGATTGATGCAGCATATAAAGACCAGGGGATCAGATTTGTATTCCCGGAATTTACTTTAAATGTGTTCGTAGTAGAAAAGGGGCATGTAAATAATGCAGGATTAAAGACGTTGGATTTTCTGCACATGGCTGATGGAAGGAATGGATGGTTGTGCAATCAGGGGGATACTTTGACAGCCGATACTCTCTTGGATATTGTGTTGAGAGCGGATATTGAGCAATATATCAACTGGGAAGAGAAAACCTGCAGTTTTGACAGCGAAGAATTTAAAGAACTGTTAGAGGCTGTAAAAAATGTGAAGGTGCCGGAATCAGAGGACTATGGTAATTTGGGACTTTCAGAATATACGGTGGCAGAGTGTCTTACAGAAGGAAAATATTATGGAAGCTTTGAAAATATTTTTTCCGTATATGATTATTATGCAGTGGAGGAAGCCTTTGGAGGAATAGCGGATGTGATAGGATATCCAAACCAGAAGGGAGAGGATATCTGGTATTTTAACCCTACGGTAACATTAGGGATCAACAGCGCTTCCGGACAAAAGGAAGGAGCGTGGAGGTTTATTGAGTATGTTCTGTTAGATAGAGAAAGCTTAAATAGTTTTACGGAATTATTTTCCACAGTAGTTCCAGTGCTGGAAGAACAGCTACATAGAAAAGCAGATCCCAATATGCTCTACCAGTTTTCGAATCGTTATACCGGGGAAAGCGAGCAGAAGGCTACAGAGCTGACAGAGGAACAATGCGATAAGCTGCTTGAAAAAATGAACCAGGCGCAGTGGAAGAGCTTGCTTGAATATATAGATTTTCAACGAATTATTGAGGAGGAAGCGGCATATTACTTCCATGGAGATAAAACAGTAGAAGAAGTCACAAAGGTAATTCAGAGCCGCATAGAGTTGATGATGAATGAGAATTAGTGATGAATGAGTAAACGGAATGAGTAAAATTTGTACAAATTTGTATAAAATAAATAAACAATTCAATCAAAAAGAAAATTAATTTGGATAAAATTAACACTTGCCAAAATGGCGGTTCTGGGATATACTATTTCAAGTAAGGACGGAACACAAACCACTTACGAAAACAACAAAAGTTGCAAAAGCCTAGGGCTATCGCCAAACGGTAAGGCAACGGACTCTGACTCCGTCATTTCAAGGTTCGAATCCTTGTAGCCCTGCTAAAATCTCAGTGAGTATTCACTGAGATTTTTTTGTATTTGAAAAAAAACTTGCAATCCCCTTCCTTTATGTTACAATGTCCTTGACAATCGAATAATGAGAGGAACAATTCAATTTGAAGAGGAGAAGAGCATATTATGAAGAAAAGAGCAAGTTTATTTCTCATGGCGCTTCTGACAATGGCAGTACTTGGCGGATGTGGCCAGGACGGCACAGGAGAGTCTTCTAAGGAGAATTCCTCTAAGGAGTCAGCAGTACAGACAGAAAGCACAGCAGCAGTCTCAGGTGAAGCCACCGAGGAAGCAGCACAAGGACCTGTCTATGGCGGCTCAGTTGTTGTAGGAATACAGCAGGATCTTGACAGTCTTGACCCTCACAAAGCGACGGCGGCAGGAACTAAGGAAATTCTGTTTAATATATTTGAAGGCTTGGTTAAGCCCGATGAAAACGGTAATCTGATTAACGCTGTGGCAAGTGATTATACGATATCAGAGGATGGTCTGGTATATACCTTCACTTTAAGGGATAACGTAAAGTTCCATAACGGGAACAACGTAACCTGTGAGGATGTGAAGTACTCTTTGGAAAGAGTATCAGGATTGTTGGATGGCACACCTTTGGTATCCTCGTTGCAGGTGATTCAGTCCGTAGATATTTTAGATGATAAGACGGTTCAGGTAACAGTGGATACAGCCAATACAGAGCTGATTTATAGCTTTGAGGCGGCTATCATCCCCGCTGGAAGCGGCGAGGAGGAAGCGGCAGATCCCGTGGGTACAGGACCGTTTTCTTTTGTTTCTTATACCCCGCAGGAGGGCATTGTACTGAAAAAGAATGCCGATTACTGGCAGGAGGGCCTTCCTTATCTGGACGAGGTGACATTTAAGATCGTAGGAAGCGGCGACGCAGCGCTTTTGGAGCTGCAGGGAGGAAGCATTAATATTTATTCTTACCTGACAGATTCCCAGGCCAGCGTGTTAAAGGATACCTATCAGGTAATCGCTGCACCTTCCAACATAGTCCAGGCGCTGTTCCTTAACAATGCAAGTAAGCCCTTAGATGATGTGAGAGTGCGCCAGGCTATCTGCTATGCCCTTGACAAGGACATGATCAATGACTTTGTGGCAGGCGGCAACGGAACACCCATCAGCTCAGCAATGCTGCCCACATTAAAGGAGTATTACGAAGATGTAAATGATATATACGGAACCTCGGCAAATGTGGAAAAGGCAAAGGAGCTTCTCACAGAAGCAGGCTATCCGGATGGCTTTGATCTGGAAATTGCGATTCCGTCCAACTATGAGTTCCATATGCAGACAGGTGAGGTAGTTGCAGAGCAGCTGAAGGAAGCAGGCATCAATGTGACCATCAATGCAGTGGAGTGGAATACCTGGCTGTCCGACATCTATGCCAACAGACAGTATCAGGCGACCATCTGTGCTATTACCAGTGCAGACCAGACTCCCGGCTATCTGATGAACAGATTCCAGACAGATTCCAGCAAGAACTTCGTCAACTTCAGCGATGCAGAATATGACGAGCTGTTCCCCAAGGCGCAGACAGAAATGGATGAAGCTACGAAGGTTGTAGACTACAAGAGGCTGCAGGAGATCCTGTGCGAGCAGGCGGCAAGCGCCTTCATCCAGGTGCCTGCCAATACCACAGCCATCAGCAAGAACCTGACAGGCTATAAGTTCTATCCCATTTATGTGCAGGATATGAGCACGGTCTATTTTACAGATCAGAGTAATTAGTAAGACAGTAGTAAGACAAAAGTAATTTATAAGACAAGAGCAATAAAAAGGAGGAAAGCAGCCATGCGTTACCTGGGTAAAAAAATCATTACTCTCATTATGACATTGTTTCTGGTATCGGTGGCTGCCTTTCTGGCCTTTCAGATCATTCCGGGTGATGTAGTCACTTCCATTCTGGGAACGGAGGCTACGCCGGAAAGAGAAGAACAGCTAAGAGAAGAGCTTGGCCTTGATAAGCCGCCCCTTGAGCGGTATGTAAGCTGGGTAAATGATGTAGCCCACGGAGATTTCGGGGTAAGCTATCGTTATTCTAAGAATATGAACGAGATGGTGTCAGTAAAGGAGCTTATCGGAGATAAGCTTCCTGTGACACTGTGTCTGGCGGGGCTGTCCCTTGTATTTATTGTACTGGTATCCATCCCTCTAGGTGTATTATGGGCCAGGAGCAGCAATCATTTCCTGGACGGACTTTTGGGGGTGATCACCCAGTTTTCCATGGCGATCCCTTCCTTTTTCCTGGGAGTATTAGTGACCTATCTGTTCGGTATTGTGTTCAAGCTGTTCACACCGGGAGGATATGTAAGCTATAAGGAAAATTTCTCCGGCTTTCTGGGATATCTGGTTTTTCCGGCACTGTCCATAGCCATCCCTAAGATTGCCATGACAGCCAGGTTTTTGCGAAATTCCATGCTGTCGGAGTTAAAGGCTGATTATGTGCGGACTGCCTATAGCAAGGGCTGTACGGACAAAAGAGTAATGTATCTTCATGTGCTTCGGAATGCTTTAATGCCGGTAATCACCTTTATGGGTATGATGATCGCAGAGATCCTTGCAGGAAGCATCGTGATCGAGCAGGTATTTGGCCTGCCGGGGATCGGAAGGCTTCTGATCAGCTCGGTTTCCACCAGAGATTTCCCGGTTGTGGAGATCCTGATCCTGTATATTACTTTCGTTGTGATCTTTGTATATTTTCTGGTAGATATCCTGTACCGCCTGATCGATCCCAGGATCAGCGACAGGTAAAGAATGGCAGATTGGTATCCTTGTAAGCTTCCAACTGTCTGATGAATGGTCAAAAGATCAGTGACAGGTAAAGAATAATGGACGCAGAAACCAGCAAAGAATGGTAAAGAGTATGGAAAAGAAAAAGAAGAACCTCAAAAAATGGAATAAATACCTGATAGCAGGCCTTGTCATGACCGGGATCTCCCTGACAATGGGAATCGTGGGTCTTTTCTGGACCCCATACAGCACCACTGCCATGTCGGCGGCAGAAAAGTTCGCTGCACCTTCTGTAAAGCACATTTTCGGCACAGATAATTTTGGCCGGGATGTTTTTTCCAGAGTGATGCAGGGAGTGAGCACTACGCTGACGATCAGTATCCTGGTGGTCCTGTTTTCAGGAAGTATAGGAATCCTGTTAGGAGCTGTGACCGGATATTTCGGCGGGATCGTGGACGAGATCATCATGCGGCTCAATGATGCGGTAAACGGTTTTCCAAGTATTCTTTTAACTCTTGTGATCATCAGTCTTTTAGGAACGGGAAAGCAGAATGTGATCATTGCGCTGGGGATTGTGTTTATCCCAGGCTATGTGCGTATTGTCCGGGGAGAATTTTTGAAGCTGCGGGATGCGGATTATATCAGAAGAGCCAGGCTGATGGGCGTGGGAAAGCTTCGGATTTTGTTTGTACACATTCTGCCCAATGTCATGTCCGTATTCTGGGTCTCTGTGATGATCGGCTTTAACAATGCCATTCTTGCAGAATCCGGTATGAGTTACTTAGGGATCGGCGTGATGCCCCCGGATGCAAGCCTTGGCAAGATGCTTTCTGATGCGCAGGGGTATCTGCAGAACGCACCCTGGTATGCCTTGGCGCCTGGCGGGATGATTGTCTTTATTGTGCTTGGATTTGCGCTGCTTAGCGAAGGCATTCGCAGATATGGAGTGGAATGATGATAGAGATTGAAAACCTTTCTGTAGCCTTTGATGGGACAGAAGTAGTAAAGCAGGTAACATTTAAGATTGAGGACGGCGAGATCCTTGGAGTGGTGGGAGAATCCGGCTCCGGGAAGTCTGTGACGGCCCTGACCTTGATGGGACTGGTATCGGACAGCGCACAGATTACAAGCGGCAGGATCGTCTTTGATAATACGGTGCTCAGGGAAGCGGGGAAGCCGGTAAATAAGGCTTTGTACCGGAAATTTCAGGGAGATTGTATGTCCATGATCTTCCAGGAGCCCATGACCTCCTTAAATCCTACCCAGAAGGCAGGAAAGCAGGTGGAGGAGATGTTAAGGCTTCACAGCAGCTTAGAAAAGGACAAGCGTAAGGGCAGAGTGCTGGAGGCCTTTGCTTCCGTGGGACTGCAGGATCCGGAAAGGGTGTATGAGAGCTACCCCCATCAGCTTTCCGGAGGTATGCGTCAGAGAGTGATGATCGCCATGGCAATCATTCTGCATCCGGATCTGGTAGTGGCGGACGAGCCTACCACCGCCTTGGATGTGACCATCCAGAATCAGATCGTGGAGCTGTTAAAGGAGATCAATGAAAAAGAGCGCAATTCCATGCTCTTTATCACCCATGACTTAAATCTGGCCAGAAGGATCTGCCACCGCATCATCGTCATGAAGGACGGCTGTGTGGTAGAGGAAGGTAAGACCGAAGAAATCTTCGAGCATCCAAAGGAAGCTTATACCAGAAAGCTGATCGAAGCAGTCCCTTCCAGATTAAAGCCAAGGACTTCTGTATGGGCAAGAAGGATAGGAGAAGCTGCGCAGGCAAAAGACCGGGCGATATTGTCCGTAGAAGATCTGTCCGTATTTTACAAGGAAGGCGGAAACAGTCCTTTCTCTAAGAAAAAGCAGAAGTGTGCGGTAGAGCATGTTACCTTTGAGGTCTATCAGGGGGAAAGCTTGGGACTGGTGGGAGAGAGCGGCTGCGGCAAGACATCTCTTTCTAAAGCGATACTTGGGATGAACGGTAACATTACAGGTAGTATCCATCACACAACCAGGCAGCCTCAGATGATCTTCCAGGATCCCTACAGCAGTTTAAATCCGGTAAAGACCATCGGCTGGCTACTGCAGGAGCCCTTAAGAGCCGCAGGAGCTTTGGATAATACCAAGCGTATGAGCAAGAAGGATATGGAAACGGCGGCTTATGATATGCTGCACAGAGTCGGGCTGACGGACAAATATTTTGACAGAAAGCCCTCCCAGCTTTCCGGCGGACAGCGCCAGAGGATCAGTATCGGACAGGCTCTGATCACCCATCCCGGTTTCCTGGTGGCGGATGAGCCGGTTTCTGCTCTGGATGTGACCATACAGGCCCAGATCATGGAGCTTTTGCAAAGCCTTCAGGAGGAGATGAAGCTTTCCTATCTTTTCATTTCCCATGACATCAACGTGGTGTACCATATGTGCGACAGGATCATGGTAATGAAGGATGGAAGGGTCATTGAGATCGGGGAAACAGAAGAAATCTTTAACCACCCTAAGCAGGAATATACCAGACTTTTGCTTGGAAATTCTTAATGTGATGATGCCAGGGGGTGGAAATTTACTGCCAGTAGGTGCTTTAAAGTTGACGAGAACAAAGAAGGAAAGCTGTGGGAAGGCTGTGAAAGATAAAGCAGCAGAAGCTTCCGAAAATGGATATAAAAAAAGCAGGATAGAAAAAGGGACAGGAAAAACGAGGAGAGAAAATGACAAAGAAAGAACGGGCGCTTGAGATCATCAGGCTGCTTTCTAAAGAATATCCGGATGCGGACTGCACCCTGGATTATAATGAGGCCTGGAAACTGCTTGTCAGTGTGAGACTGGCTGCACAGTGTACGGACGCCAGAGTGAATGTAGTGGTGCA
>ULUL01030439.1_pt1 | contig 17970 bp, 14 predicted proteins | sample 1958481 | NCBI WGS metagenome assembly ULUL01 (sample SAMEA4835759, study PRJEB28245) | human gut metagenome | biome: gut microbiome; material: fecal sample | place: Denmark | collected 2008 | reverse complement strand
GACCAAGGACCAAGGACCAAGGACCAAGGACCAAGGACCAAAGGAATAAAAGAATAAAGAAATGAAGGAATAAAGGAATATAGAAGCAAAGGGCAAGGAAAACGGAAAACAAAAAATGAGAAAAACAAGAAGAGGGCATAAAGAGCGAAAAGATAAAACAGGTAAGGAAAGGTGGAAAGATGATGAATTATAAGGAAAGGTATCTTGCGGGAGAAATTGAATTTGAAGCGATTGATGATTACAGCTATGAGTGGGGCATGGGGGATGATCCCAGAACCCTGGCACAGTATCTTGGCCTGAATGGGGAAGAGGAGGACGCCTGGGTAAGCATTGGAGAGGACGCCCTGCGGGAGCTTTTGGATAGGCAGAAAAAGTAAGCAAGTGTCTATGCAGGAAAAGTGTACAAGCAGATTTTGAAGGAAGTTATTATCTGCACACAAAAATGTGCAGGTAAAATTGTAAAAGAGAATGTAGAAAAGAAAGCAGCCTGACAGAGAAGAAAATTTCAACCTGTCAGGCTGCCTTTTATATACCATCTTTGTGAGAGAAAGAAACTCTCTCATTGCTTAAAGCAAGTGGAAGCCGATGATCATCTGGAGTAGTGCCAAAACAGTAGAGGCACCGCTTCTTAATCAATGGCATCCAGCTTATAGATAAACTTCACGTTGCCGGTCATATTATCGGAAATACCGGAGAAGTTGGTATAATCCTTGGCGGTATCCAGTACACCTTCCAGACGGTCGGTAACGTCTGTTAAGTCGCTGCCTGCCAGATCAGAAATTTTCTGGATGCCTTCCTCATTGAACTTCTGCATGCCCTCAGCCAGCTCCTTGGAGCCGTCTTTTAGCTGTTTTACACCATCGATCAGAGCTGCACTGCCATCCTTTAACTGTCCAACACCGTCATTTAAAGTGTTAGCACCGTCAGCCAGAGTAGCTGCACCATTTGCTAAGGAAGCTGCACCTCTTGCCAGATCGCCTGCACCGTTGTAAGCAGTAGATACACCGGCTGTGTAAGCGATAATGCCCTGGTAGAAGGTATTGACGCTGTCAAGCTGTGCCTTCAGGGAGATGATGGCATCAGCGCCCGCCTGTAACTGGGAGCCGTATTCATTGACCTTATCCTGGATGGTTGCGGTGATGGCTTCGGAAGTCATGGTAGCACCGATCTGGGTCTGGATAGCAGCCTGTGTGCTTTCACTCTGCATAATGCTGTCAGTAGTGGATGCGATGGTGTTCTGAATGTTTTCACTCTGCATCTGTGCGTCGACAGCTGCGCTGAGCTGCTGTGCCATAGCCTGGGCAGCGGGATCATTGCCGGAAACATCGCCATTTAAGATGGCATGGTACTGATCTACGGTAAGGGCTCCGCCTGTGGCAGTAGCAACTACCTGTTCCTCCACCTGGCTCTTTACCTGGGCTTCTACCTGAGCCTGCACGCCGTTTCTGTAGGCTTCATTGACCTGTGCAGTAACCTGTGCTAACACAGCGCCGTATACCTGATCGTAAAGGCCGTCTGCATTAAAGGAGGAAAGAAGATTGGTCAGAACGGTATTATAGTTTTCAATGGTCAGTGTAGGAACGCTTATGCCATTTGCAGCCAGCTGCTCATTGGAGGCAAGCTGTGTATTTGCAGTATCCAGAATAGCCTGGAAAATCATCTGCGCACCGCCTGTCAGGGCACTGGTCTGTCCTGTCAGAGTGGCAAGGCCGGAAGCCAGAGCGTTTGCACCTGTACTCAAAGAGGAAGCACCGTCCTTTAAGGTATCTGCACCCTTAGCCAGAGCAGAGGAACCGTCAGCCAGGGAATTGATGCCGCGGCTTAAGTCGCCGGATTTAGAATACAGAGTGGAAAGTCCGTCATACAGAGTTTTGGAGCCATCCTCCAAAGCGTCTGCAGCATCGGTAAGCTCGCCGACGCTGTCTGTGATATCAGTCAGATCGTCAGAGCCATTCAGTGTAAATTCATCGAAAAGATCGGTGGACACATATACATAGGTGTCTTCCATGGTAAAGTCCTCTACGTCAGCCTCTACTTCTACAAAGTTGTTGAAAATAGCGGTCTTATCCATGAGCTTTTCCTTGTCCTCTTCATGCTCTGCGCTAAAGAGGCTGTCTGCCAAGCCGGGAAGGGAGACGCCTGCCACGATGGAGCGGTTGCCGTCATTGATGATCTTGCCACTGCTAACGGTGATATCCTGGAAGTGGCTGTTATCTAAGATCATAGCGCTCACTGCCATAAAAGGAACGTTGACAGTTTCTTCTTTTCCGTTGACAGTGATCTTGGCAGTCTGATTATTTTCGAATTCATAGCGGATCACTACATGACCGCTCTTTCCGGCAAGTTCTTCGGGAGAAATATCCTTGCCGTCCAACTTGTAGGAGGCGGAAATCTTTACAGGAAGATCTTTATTGCTGGTTCCCTGATAGTAGATATCATTGCCTTGAGCATCCCAGGTGTAATTTTCACCTTCCTGGGTATAGGATTCATTGTCTTTTACCTCTGTGATATCGGACAGAGTAGACACATCTTTAATAGAAGCTTCTTTGCCGGGATTCTCGATCCAGTTGCTTACTTTGATTTCACGGACGGAACCGTCTGCAGCGGACATGACATAGACAGTTTCCTCTTTGTGAAGGGTTCCATCAGACTTCTTTGCAGAAGTACTCTTAGAAGAGCTGCCCTCAGAATCCTTTGTGGAAGCTAAGGTAAGGGCAGTTCCAGTATTGGAAGTTTCTGCAGCTGCTGCATTTTTGGTATAGACCAGTCCGCCTGCTACGCTGCAGGCAAGTACTGCGCTCAATGCGATAGCGCCTGTTTTCAGATAATATTTTTTCTTATCAAACATGGTGATTCCTCCTCATTTCTTTTTTATTTATAACAATCATGTGATTTGCTTATTAATGACTGGCAGGATCCCGTGCAGATAGGACTGCACAGAACCCATGCTCACAGCAAAAGCTCTTACTGGGCTTTTTTGGTATCCGGTTTAAATCCAATGCTGGTAGCGCAAATGATTTTGTCAAAAAGCATGAACATGGCAGGCAAAATCAGGATGACACAGAGCATACTGATGATGGCGCCTCTTGCCATCAGGTTACACAGGGAGCTTACGATATCTACATTGGAGTAGAGCGCTACGCCGAAGGTTGCGGCGAAAAGTCCCATGGCGCTTACGATAATGGAAGGAATGGATACCTTCAAAGCATTGGTAACAGCAGTCCGTTTGTCCTCGCCGGAGTGACGTTCTGCCTTGTAACGGGTGGTCATCAGGATTGCGTAATCCACAGTAGCGCCGAGCTGGATCGTACTGATACAGATGGGTGCAATGAAGGGCAGCGAGGTGCCGGTTAAGTGTGCTAATCCTAAGTTGATAAAGATGGAAAACTCGATTACGGCTACCAAAATAATAGGAAGGGTAATACTCTTTTCTACCAGAGCTATGATGATAAAGATCGCTACAATAGAAATGGTATCCACTACCTTAAAGTCATTGTCGGTGATCTCGATCAGATCCTTGGTACAGGGTGCTTCACCGATGAGCATTCCAGTGCTGTCATATTTTTTCAAAATGGTATTCAAGGTATCGATCTGTGCATTTACTTCATCCGTTGCGGTAGCATATTCGGAGTTGACCAAGAGAAGCTCCCAGTCATCGCTCTTTAATACGGAGCTGATACTGTCAGGAAGCATTTCCTCAGGAACCAGGCTTCCAACTACGGATTCCATGCCAAGCACATATTTGACACCGTCTACCTGTTCCATTTCCTGGGTCATGCTGCGGATGTTCTCCACGCTGGTGTCCGTGCTTACCAAAAGCATGTGGGTTGCGCCCACGCCGAACAGATCCTGCAGCTTGGAATTGGCGATGACATAGTCCATATCCTCCGGCATGCTGTCGCCTAAGTTGTAATAAACCTCAGAGTTGGTCTTCTGGTAGCAGTAAAGAGCAGGTCCTAAGATCACTACGAACAGTACCAGGAAGATGGGGAATTTCTTGGTAATGCCCCCTGCCAGTTTTCTCATATCGGGGAGGAGGGAACGGTGTCCGGTCTTGGAAAGAAGCTTATCCAGTACCAAGATCAGGGAAGGAAGGGTGGTGACACAGCCGATCACTCCGATGATAACGCCCTTTGCCATAACAATACCAAGGTCAAGACCCAGAGTGTAGCTCATGAAGCACAGGGCAATGAAGCCGGCCACTGTGGTGATGGAGCTTCCGATAACGGAGGTGAAGGTCTTATTGATGGCAATTGCCATGGCTTCCTTCTTATCCTCGTGGGTGGTCTTTTCCTCCTCGTAGCTGTGCCAGAGGAAAATGGAGTAGTCCATGGTGACGGCTAACTGTAGCACTGCCGCCAGGGCCTTAGTCAAGTAGGAAACTTCCCCTAAGAAAATATTGGTTCCCATATTTAACAGGATGGCCATACCGATACTGATCAGGAATACAAAGGGAATGATCCAGTTGTCCATGAAAAGCATCATGGCTACGCAGGCAAGTGCAACGGCAAGTCCTACATAAACCGGCTCCTCCTGTTCACACAGATCCTTCAGGTCTGTTACCAGAGCGGACATACCGGTGACAAAGCACTGCTTTCCGGCAACCTGCTTGATCTGGGAAAGGGCCGTCATGGTCTCGTCCGCTGAGGTGGAGCTGTCGAAGAAGACTGCCAGCATGGTGTCATCTCCGGCGTTAAAAGCGTCATAATATTTTTTCGGAAGCATCTCCATAGGAATGGACACGTCAGCAAAGCTGTCATACCACAGAACAGAGTCTACATGGTCAATCTGCTCTATCTGTTCCCTTAAGGCGGATACATCCTTGGGGGCCATACCTTCTACGATCACGAAGGAAAAGGCGCCCTTTCCAAATTCGTCCATCAGGATGTCCTGACCGGTAACGGTATCAATGTCATCCGGCAGGTAAGTCAACATATCATAGTTGATCCTTGTGGCTGCCATGCCGATCACGGAAGGGATCAGCAGCGCTAACGCCAAGATCAGAATGGGAATTCTACATGCAACAATCCGTTTTCCCAGTTTCATTATGCCATCTCCTTTACAAAACTTATTTCTTTTTTCATTTACCAATGATATGCAGAATTTGTTTTGTTGGAAATATACAATCTGAGAAGAGTGTATGATATTTTATCAAACCATGCCAATTGTCTAAAAAGAGAGTTTTTCTCATTTGCAGCATAAGTTCACTCGCACATTCATGTTGGCAGATTTCATGCTTGCATGAAAATCTGCCTGCAAGAATGTGCGAAGGGAGCGCCATTTTATGAGCAAAAAAGAGCTGCAAAGCAGCGGAAAGCGCTGAAAGCGCGATTTTGCGAATGGCGCGGGTGAACTGTAAGTTCACTCGCACACTAATCTTGTAATGTACCATCCTGGAGGCGGAATACGCTGTCATAACGAGTCAAAAGCTCAGACACGGATTTATGGGCGATGTGGATCACGGTAGCATCCATATCCAGTAAAAGGGATTCGATGAGTCTGGCATTTGCAGGATCTAAAGCAGAGGTAACTTCATCTAACAGATAGATGGAGGGCTTTCCTGCCATGGCTCTTGCCAGAGCAATCCTCTGACGCTCTCCGCCGGAAAGCTTTTCTAAGATTTCCGGTGTGATCTCCTGGTCTTTATAACGGTCCAGAAGGTATTGTAGGTTAAGTTCCTTTAATATATCAAGATAATAAGCTTCTTCTACATCACGTCCCAGGAGGATATTTTCTTTTAAGGAAGCATGGAAAAGATAGGGCTCCTGGAAAACAGGACATACTTTGCTGTAATAGGATGCATCCGGAATTTGGCGGATATCGGTGTCGCCAAGAAGAATAGAGCCGGTGTAGGGTGTGCCGGGAAGACCAGCCAGAAGCTTTAGCAGGGTGGTTTTGCCGCTGCCGCTTGGCCCGGTTATGAGATATTTTTTTCCAGGGGCAAAGCTCAAGGTAATGTTATTCAGAAGCTCCAATTCGCCAAGGCAGCAGGAGAGGTGGTCAAGCTGAAGGCAGGCGATGGGTGTCTGCTTGTTTTGCACATGCTTGCTTTGCAACCTGGTTTGAAAAGCACATATTTTGGAAGAAGGGCATTGCACTTGGTTGTTTTGTGACATGGAATTTGCCAGGTAAGCCTCATAGGTATCCATCAGGGGCTTTGCTGCATTATGACTGTGGTACAGATAGGCCAGTACCTCGATGGGAGCGGCAATGACGGTGTCAAGCTGAAGAATGGTAAAGAGGCTGCCGATAGAAATGATACCGCGGCTGATCAGGAAAATGCTCACAAGGAGTAAGAGAGCCGTCTTTGTGATCTGTAAAAGAGTGGTCATGCTCTGGACCAAGAGCTGATATTTCAGAAGATGTTTTTCCTTTGCGGTCATCTGCTTATCAGAGGCAAGTACCTGGCTGCAGGCTCTTTTCTGGTATTGATAGGTTCTAAGAAGAGCCAGTCCGCCGGTAAGGGACTGGAGTGCTGTATTATAGGAGGACATGGCAGCAGAGTATTCCTGCCTTGCCTGTCTGCCGCTTTTTCTGACTGTGGAGGGAAGAAAGACAATGGTCAGGCTTAACAGGGCAATGATCAGCGCAGGCAGCCAGTGAATGGATAGCAAAGATAGTGCGGACAGCAAAATCAAGGTAATACATTTTAAAATATCTACAGCGCCGCCGAAGTAATCCTCTGCCAGAGAGGGAATATCATTATTTAAAAAGGAAGATAAAGCACCCCGTTCTTCGGAAGAAGCATAGGATTTGTGGGAAAAGCCCTCTAAAGCAGCAGTACGCATCCACTGCTTCTGGCGGATTTTGGCCAGGCTTCCTGAGATAAGGTCTGCCTGGAAAAGAATGGCCTGAAGCCCGCAGGCAAGGATAAAGAAAAGCAGATAATAGGGGATTTGGTGCACATTCTCGGAGCCGGAAAGCCCAGTTGTGATGGCGGTGATCAGATTTCCCGAGATAACGGGCACCGCAACGCTTGCTGCACAATAAATGATTCCAACAATCAGCCATACCGTGTAAAGACTCTTGTTATTTCCAAGATTTTTCCATATTTTATTCATATATTTTCTCCCATGACAAATCTGTTCTAACAGATATTATGTAGATACATCATACAGGTAGATTTAGAACGGATTTGATTCTTTTTGATTTAGTAATGCCTTGTTTCCTGCAAGGGCACAATAAATAAACAGTTCCCCAAAAGAAAGGGATCCCGTTTTTCAGGCAAGAAAAAAACGCCCACGCAAATATTCAGGTGAACTGTCATTTGAATACATTGCAGGAATCTGCCGATTCACAGAATTGTCATGGTGATTCAACACAGAATAGAAATAATGTACACCTTCACGGATAGCCTCCTTGATTGGTTCAAGATTGGTTTCAATAAGTTAGTTCCACTATACACGATAGAGAGGAAAGATACAAGAGCAAAATGAGGGAAGGGAATAATGCACAGGTTACAGATGATAAAAGAAAAATTAGATTAATTCTTTGGGCAGTCAAAGGCGAAGAAGCAAAATGCTCCCGAATTCGGAGAAGAGAAAAAACTGTATTTCATCTTTCTCATGCTTTCAAGTCTGCAAAGAGTTCATCCAGATCGTTGTACCCTTTCACGGACGGATCTTTTGCAATCCTTTCTGCCTCTAACATGGCGGCAATCGTTTCCTTGTTAGGCTGATTGAGAGAAATGTTAAACGGAATGCGGCCCTCTCGGAGCGACTGGCGGACAAAAACATTAAACGCCGTGGACAGGTTCATGCCGAGTTCTCCAAAGAGTGCGTCGGCCTGTGCTTTCAAATCCGAATCCATGCGGATGCTGATATTCGTAGTGGAACCAGCCATAAAACCATCTCCTTTCCTGCTATTAAAAGATATACTGAAGGAGTCTGCGTAAATGGGATTGTTTAAGAGCTGGATGACAGGTTAGATAAGCAGTTGTCCATAAAAGAGAACTATGGTAACATAAAGGTAGTTTTTAGCTTACATATAGCTTTAGAGTGGAATGAGCGGAAAACGAAATAACAGGTAAGGAAAATGTAATGGGTGAAGGTAACGGATATGCAGGCATATCCGGGAAAGGAAGGGAAGGAAAATGATAGTGGAACAGCTGAAAAATCTGGAGGTGCCCAAGGGGAAAATTGATGTGGTGCTGGATACGGACGCATATAATGAGATTGACGATCAGTTTGCAATTTCCTATATGCTGCGTTCCTCCGAAAAACTGAATGTAAAGGCCATTTGTGCCGCTCCTTTTTTTAATAATAATTCCACCTCGCCGGAGGATGGCATGGAGAGAAGCTATCAGGAAATCTTAAAGCTTCTGAAGCTGGCAGACAGGGAGGATATGGTTCCCTTTGTATACAGAGGCTCCGGAACCTATTTAAAGGATGAGAAAACACCGGTAGAATCAGAGGCAGCAAGAAAAATTGTAGAGATCGCCAAAGAATATACCCCGGAAAAACCGCTGTATGTGGTGGAGATTGCAGCAATCACCACAGTAGCTTCTGCACTTTTGTTGGCCCCTGAAATCGCAGACAGGATCGTGATCGTATGGCTGGGAGGTCATGCCCTTTCCTATCATGATACCTATGAATTTAATATGATGCAGGATTTTGCCGCAGCCAGAGTGGTATTTGAAAGTAAGGCGGCCCTGGTACAGCTTCCCTGCATGGGAGTGGTCAGCGAGTTCAGGCTTTCCAAGCCGGAGCTTGATTACTGGTTTATTGGAAAGAATCCCTTAAGCACTTATCTGGCAGAGCACAGCATTGAGGCCGCGGAAGCATATGCCAAGGGAAAGCCCTGGACCAGAGTGATTTGGGATGTGACGGCAGTGGCCTGGCTTTTAAATGACGATGACCGCTTTATGAGAGGACGGATCATGAACCGCCATGTGCCGGATTATGACGGACAGTACCAGTATGGAACCACCAGCAACATGATGAACTATGTCTATGTGATCAACAGGGACGCCCTGATGGAGGATCTGATTGCCAAGATCACAGGAACCACATTCATAGACAGTGGGAAAACTCATGGATGGCATGCATAAGTTTCTAAAGTCAGAGAAAAACCTGTTGTGAGTGGTGTGTGTAAACTGTAACTATTCTACGAAGTTGAAATGCGGTTTACCTTGTTATTTATTGAAAAATCTGGTATGATAAGGTATAAAAACAAATACATCGGAAGCAAAACAACAAAGTAACACTGTGGAAACCTGTTGAAACAGGAGATATTTCTGAAAAAATGAAAATGTATTCTTATTGAGGTCAGCAGATGACAGTTTCTGCAAGTGAAGGGTGTTTTGCAAGGAAAGGAGAAGACTATGGGGTCTTATTATCTTGCGATTGATATCGGAGCGTCCAGCGGACGCCACATTTTGTGCCATATGGAGGAAGGAAAGCTGGTGCTTGAGGAAGTGCATCGTTTTCCTAACGGCATGAAGGAAAAGGATGGAGAGCTGTGCTGGGATTTTGACGCTCTGTTTACAGAGATCAAGGCAGGCTTAAAGAAATGTAAGGAAATTGGCAAGATTCCTGTGAGTGTAGGAATCGATACCTGGGGCGTTGACTTCGTTCTTTTAGATGAAAACGAGAAAGTACTGGGCAATACAGTGGGCTATCGAGACAGCAGGACAAACGGCATGGATGAAGAGGTATACAAGATCATCCCCGAGGATAAGCTCTATGCCCGCACCGGTATCCAGAAGGCAATTTTCAACACCATCTATCAGCTGATGGCTGTAAAGAAGAGCCATCCCGAGTACCTTGAGAAGGCAAAGACCTTCCTGATGGTGCCTGATTATTTCCACTATCTGTTAAACGGCGTAAAGTCCAACGAGTATACCGAGGCTACTACCGGCCAGCTGATCGATCCCACTACCAAGGAATGGGATCTTGAGTTGATCGAAATGCTGGGCTATCCTAAGGATATCTTCCAGCCGGTCAAGACCCCCGGAACCGTTCTGGGAGATCTGACTCCTGAAGTACAGGCAGAGGTTGGTTTTAACTGTAAGGTAGTACTTCCTGCTACCCACGATACCGGTTCTGCAGTTTTAGCAGTTCCCAGCAACAATCCGGATACTGTATACATCAGCTCCGGTACCTGGTCCTTGATGGGCGTGGAGCGTATGGAGGCTGACTGCAGCCCCAAGAGCAAGGCCCATAACTTTACCAACGAGGGCGGTTATCAGTATCGTTTCCGTTATCTGAAGAATATCATGGGACTGTGGATGATCCAGTCTGTAAAGAAGGAATTAAAGGAAGAAAGAGGCTTAGACCTGTCCTTTGCAGTAATCTGTGAGGAGGCTTCCAAGCAGACCATTCCTTCCATCGTGGATTGCAATGACGAGCGCTTCTTAGCTCCTAAGAATATGATCAAGGAAGTACAGGCGGCATGTAAGGAAAGCGGACAGCCCGTTCCAGAGACCTACGGTGAGATCGCATCCGTTATCTACAACAGCCTTGCTAAGTGTTACGGCGCAACCATCGAAGAGATCCAGGAGATGACTGGCAAAAAATATGACAGTATCAGCATTGTAGGCGGCGGCGCTAATGCAGAATACTTAAATGAATTGACTGCAAAGTACACCGGACGCACTGTTTTCGCAGGTCCTACCGAGGCTACTGCGATCGGAAACCTGATGGTGCAGATGATGACAAACGGCGAGCTGAAGGATCTTGCCAGCGCAAGAGATTGTGTATTTGATTCCTTCGCAGTAAAGACCTACAAGCCGGAAGCATAAACGCAGGAAAGTTAAAAATGCTGCAAGAGGAAATGCAAAAGAAGGAAAACAGAAAAAAAGCTGTAACAGGCAACAATGTAAAAGTAAAAAAGAAAAGCAAAGAGTTATGGCAGGCAACAAAGCAGAAAATAAAAAACGAAAGAGCAATCAGTAAAAGTAATAAACAAAAGCAAGTGACCAAAGCAGCTGAAAGCATATCATGCGTTCAGCTGCTTTTTGCAGAGAGCAAAAAACTGAAAAGGAAATGGAGAAATCATGCCCACAATTCATGTTATGATAAAACCTGCATCAGGGTTATGCAATATGCGGTGCAAATACTGCTTTTATGCGGATGAGATGGAGAACAGGCAGCAGCCTTCTTATGGGATAATGGCTGAGGAAACCCTGGAAAATGTGATAAGAGAGACCCTTGCCTTTGCAGAAGGAGAGTGTACCATCGCCTACCAGGGCGGGGAGCCTACCCTGGCAGGGTTGCCCTTTTTCAGAAAAAGCATCGAGCTGCAAAAGCAGTATAATGTGAATCATGTAAAGATTTATAATGCCTTGCAGACGAACGGCTATTGTCTGGATGAGGAGTGGTGCCATTTCTTTGCGGAAAATCATTTCCTGCTTGGTGTGTCTGTGGATGGTCTAAAGGCCACTCATGATGTCTATAGAAAGGATGCAGCAGGACAGGACACCTATTTCAGGGTGCTGGAAGGGATCAAGCGTCTGGAAAGGTATGGTGTGGATTACAATATTCTTACCGTAGTCAATGCCAAAACAGCTCCGAAGATCCGTAAAATTTACGAACAGTACCGGAAAAACGGATGGCGCTATCAGCAGTACATTGCCTGTCTGGATCCTTTGGGAGAAAAGCCGGGTACAAGGGAATACTCTTTAACGCCTGGTATGTATGGGCAGTTTTTGTGCGATTTATTCGAGCTGTGGGAGCTTGACCTTGAAAAGGGTCAGCAGCCCTATATCCGTATGTTTGAAAACTGGGTGGGCATTTTCCTGGGCTGCAATCCGGAATCCTGTGAGCAGAGAGGCGTATGCAGTATCCAGAATATCGTAGAGGCAGACGGCAGCGTCTATCCCTGTGATTTCTATGTGCTGGACGATTACTGCATCGGTAATCTAAACTGTGACACCTTTCAGACAATCTATGAGAACCGTAGGAAATCCGGCTATCTGGAGCAGAGCAAAAATCATGATGCGGAGTGTATGGCCTGTCCTTATTTTGCAGTATGCAGAGGTGGCTGCCGCAGGCATCGTGAGGTGCCCCAGGCAGAAGAAGGCAGAATGCGTAATTATTTCTGCCCTGGCTATAAGATGTTCTTTGAGAAAAATTATGACCGTTTGGCTCAGATTGCGGCAAGGTGCAGATAAAGAAACATGGGAATCCAACGAGGAAAGTAAACAACCAAGGAGTATTGGATATTTTTTTCTGGAAATTTTTGAGTATCTAATTTGAGAGTCCAAAAAGAAAGCTTCCTTCCAAGCAAGAAATGTAACTTGTCTGGAAGGAAGCTTCTTTATGCTTCAAAGCAAAGATGTCATGAAAATAGAGTCATTTGAACCGCCATCTGATATAGAAACATTTTTCCGGCATTTGCAGGCAGACCCTTATGAGAAACCAACAGGCTCTCAAAGGATATAGAAACAGACAATGGCAAATTACAGCATGGAAGCGCGCAGCTCCTCACCGGATTTTGCACTGAGGTAAGCAGGTGCGATGTCGAATACAGTCTTGCAGCCGGTCTGGCCTTCCTTGTGCAATCTGTAGGCAGCTCTTGCGTATGCTACAATGACAGAAGCAGTAAATTCAGGGTTGGAGTCGAGCTTCAGACGATACTCGATCAAGTGAGCATGCTCTTTCTCCCAGCCGGTGCGGCCGCTTCTTAATACAAAACCACCGTGAGGGATGCCGCCGTGCTTTTCTAAAAGCTCTTCTTCACTGATGAAATGAACGGTGGTGTCATAATCGGCAAAGTAGTTGGGCATGGTCTTGATTTCCTCTTCTATCTTAGCTGCATCAGCACCCTCCTCCAGTACTACGAAGCACTCGCGGGTGTGCTTTTCCCGGGTGGTAAGGGTAGGGTTCTCACCGTTTCTGACAGCCTCCAGAGCGGATTCTACAGGAATGGTGTACTGTCTTGCATCCTTTACCCCTGTAATACGGCGGATAGCGTCGGAATGTCCCTGGCTGACGCCCTTACCCCAGAAGGTGTAATCATTGCCATCAGGAAGGATAGCGTTAGCATACATTCTGTTTAAGGAGAACATACCGGGATCCCAGCCTACAGAAATAATACCTACATGACCACTCTTTTTGGCAGCAGTGTCCACATTTGCAAAATGCTCAGGAATCCTTGCATGGGTGTCGAAGCTGTCAATGACATTAAACAGGGAAGCAAATTCAGGAGTCTGTACGGGAAGATCAGTTGCGCTGCCGCCACACAGGATCAGCACATCAATCTTGTCAGTCCAGTTCTTTGCATCCTTCAGAGCACAGACAGGAACGCCTTCTGTAAGGATGGATACAGAAGCAGGATCTCTTCTTGTAAATACAGCAGCCAGTTCCATGTCAGGATTCTGGCGGATAGCACATTCTACACCGCGGCCCAGATTGCCATAGCCTAAAATACCAATTCTGATACTCATAAGTAAAGTCTCCTTTTCATTCAATAATGATTCTCAATTACATTACTTAATTACAGCGTTAAAGCCTATAATGAGTATATTACATTTTAAGCAGGATGCAAGTATTTTTTAAGCACTTACCATTGCAAAAACAGTGCGTCAATTATAAAACAATATATATTTATCGAAAAACAATAAATATATATTGACAATCAGAAAAATGAATGCTATTTTGAAGAGGAAGAGAGGTATCATAAAAAACATATTCAACAAAATCGGAGGATGGATCATGGACAAGAAAGGACTTACTAAAGGAACGAAATATTTATTGGATTTTATGTTTTACAGTGGGATTGTGGTGACAGCGACTCTGCCTCTCAGTATACGGATGCTTGGAAAGTATGTGGAGGCAGTGGCGGAGAAGTATGGAGAATTGGTGATGATCTATTTTGTGCTGGGGGTAGCAGCGCTGGTGATCGTGAGCGAGCTTCGTAAAATTTTTGCCACTGTATTGAAGGAAAACTGCTTTGTGACAGAAAATGTGGTGAGCCTTCGGAAGATGGGCAAATGGAGCTTCTTTATCGCACTGATGAGTATTGTGCGCAGCATCGTATATCTGACAGTAGCAATGCTTGTGGTGATCCTGGTATTTGTGATCGCAGGACTTTTCAGTATGGTGCTGGCGGGGGTCTTCGAGGAAGCAATCCGGTATAAGGAAGAAAATGATTTGACGGTATAGGTATGGAGGCAACAGAAAATGGCGATAGTGATCAATCTGGATGTAATGATGGCGAAGCGGAAAATAGGGCTGACAGAGCTTGCAGGAGAGGTGGATATTACTCTGGCAAATCTGTCAATTTTGAAGAATAACAAGGCAAAGGCGGTGCGGCTTACTACATTGGACGCCATTTGCAAGGCATTAAACTGCCAGCCGGGAGATATTCTGGAATATGTGCCGGATGAGGCCGAGGGAGGAGACTGAAGATGGAACAGGTAAATTTTAAGAATCAGAAAGAGGAACATCAGATTTCAGAAAAAGAAAAAAAGCTGCAAGAAAAGACTTGGAGCTTCTTTGCACCGGCAGCGTTTCTATATGCTTTTCTTTACACATTCTGTCTGTACAAAAATGCGTCTGGAATTACCTACCCTTTTTTCGTGGCAGGAGGTTTGTGGTTTTTTGTCTTATGTTTACGCAGACTTGGAATTTCCTTAAAAAAAGGCAGCGTTTTTTATCTGACAGTGATGATGCTTCTGGGAATCTCCACCTTCTGCACAGATGATGGGAAGATTATTTTCTTAAACAGAGCGGCCAATCTGCTCCTGTTACTTACCTTTTTGCTGTATCAGTTTTTCGATATATCAAAGTGGAAATTGGGCCAGTTTTTGAAAAATCTGTGCCAAACGATGTGGGGCGCACTGACAGGATTGGGGAGGCTGGGAACAGCTGGGGCTATTTACCGAAAAGAAAAGGAAGAAAAAGGAGAGCAGAAGTACGGCTATGTGCTCCTTGGTGTGGCTATGGCGCTGCCGTTATTGATGATCGTAGGATTTTTGCTGGCCAGCGCAGATGCTCTCTTTCGCCAGATCATAGAGCGGTTTTTCGCACAGATTGATTTTGCCAGCGTGGTGCATGTTCTGTGGATGCTTTTTGTCGGCGTTGCAGGAAGCTACGGACTGCTTTCTTTTTTGTGCAAGGGCAGGATCAGGGAGAGCGCAGAGGATCATAGAAAAGGAGAGCCGGTGTTTGCCATCACTGTGCTGGGAATGCTGACCCTCCTTTATCTGGTATTTTCCGGGATACAGATTCTGGGACTGTTTTTGGGAAAGCTGTCTTTGCCGGAGGGCTATACCTACGCTTCCTATGCCAGGGAAGGCTTCTTCCAGCTCCTTGCCATAGCAATCCTAAATCTGATTCTGGTGCTGGCATGCCTGGAATATTTCCGGGAAAGTAAAATCCTCAAAGGCATCCTGACTGTAATGAGCATTTGCACCTTTATCATGATCCTTTCCAGTGCCATGCGGATGATCCTCTATATCCGCACATATCAATTTACCTTTTTAAGGATTCTGGTGCTTTGGGCGCTATTTGTACTGTTTTTGCTTTCCTTAGGTATTGTGTGGAACATTTTCCGGCCGACATTTGGGCTGCTTCGCTATAGCTTTCTGGTTGTGACGCTCTGTTATCTGTGCCTTTCCTTTTCCCATACGGATTACTGGATCGCCAAAGCCAATCTGGCAACCATGGGGACAGAAGCAGATTATACTTATCTTTGGAGCCTGTCCGCAGATGCAGCACCTGTTCTGGTTCCCACAGCGAAGGAACAGATGGATGAGGTGACAGGGAATTATTATCTGCGCCGTTTAGAGCAAAGACTTGATAGAAACAGCAGCATCAGGGGCTTTAATTTGTCACGCTATATGGCGGAGAAGATCTTGCAGGGAAGATGACATTCAAAGATGGTGAAAACTTCGTAACTGAAACTTAAAAGAAAAGCCCTATGAAGCATTGTCATGATAAAAAATGCTGCATAGGGCTTTGAAAATTGTTTGTTATGAGAAATTGCGATCAGACATTTAGAAAATTCTGGTAGTCCACTTAGTGCAGTCCCAGACGTCGGTAGCCAGTCCCTCATAAAATTCCGGCTCATGGCAGACCATGAGAATACTGCCCTTGTAAGCCTTGAGAGCACGCTTGAGCTCATCCTTGGCGTCCACATCCAGGTGGTTGGTGGGCTCGTCCAGAAGGAGAATATTGGTAGGTCTGCTGATGAGCTTGCAAAGCCTTACCTTTGCCTGTTCACCACCGCTCAATACCTTGACCATACTCTCAATATGCTTGGTGGTAAGGCCGCACTTGGCAAGGGCGGAGCGCACCTCGTACTGGGTGAAGCCTGGGAATTCCTGCCAGAGTTCTTCAATACAGGTACGGTTGCCGTCGCCGCTCATTTCCTGCTCAAAATAACCAATTTCCAGATAATCTCCCAGCTCCACACTGCCCAAAAGAGGCTTGATCAGGCCCAGGATGCTTTTTAGCAGGGTGGTCTTTCCGATACCATTAGAACCGGTGAGGACGATTTTCTGCCCTCTTTCCATGGAAAGATTTAGAGGAGAGGACAGGGCTTCGGTGTAACCGATGACCAGATCCTTTGTCTGGAAAATATAACGTCCCGGGGTTCTGGCTTCCTTGAAAAGAAACTCCGGCTTTGGCTTTTCTGCCGCAAGCTCGATAACGTCCATCTTGTCCAGCTTTTTCTGGCGGGACATGGCCATATTACGGGTGGAGACACGGGCCTTATTGCGGGCTACGAAGTCCTTCAGATCCGCAATTTCCTTTTGCTGTTTATTGTAAGCAGCCTCCAACTGTGCCTTTTTCATGGCATAGACTTCCTGGAATTTGTCATAATCTCCGGGGTAGCGGGTCAACTGCTGATTGTCCATATGATAGATCAGGTTGATCACACTGTTCAAGAAGGGGATATCGTGGCTGATCAGGATAAAGGCATTTTCATATTCATTTAAGTAGCGCTTCAGCCATTCGATATGCTCGGCGTCCAGATAGTTAGTGGGCTCGTCCAAAAGAAGGATATCCGGCTTTTCCAGAAGAAGCTTTCCCAAAAGAACCTTGGTACGCTGGCCGCCGCTTAATTCGGTGACGTCCCTGTCAAGGCCGATCTCTGCAAGACCAAGGGCGCGGCCTACCTCATCCACCTTGGAATCGATCATATAAAAGTCATGCATGGTAAGAAGATCCTGAATCGTGCCAAGGTCCTCCATATAGATCTCCAACTCTTCCGGAGAGGCCTCTCCCATCTTATCACAGATCTCATTCATCTGATTTTCCATATCGTAAAGAAAGTCAAAGGCGGAGGAAAGCACATCCCGTACCGTCTGTCCGGCAGTGAGAACGGTGTGCTGATCTAAGTAGCCTACCCGGACATTTTTGGCCCATTCTACTTTTCCCTCATCCGGCATCAGCTTTCCGGTAATGATATTCATAAAGGTAGATTTTCCTTCTCCGTTGGCACCGATCAGGCCAATGTGCTCGCCCTTTAAAAGGCGGAAGGATACGTCATTGAAAATTGCTCTGTCACCGAAACCGTGGGTCAGGTGCTCTACGTTTAATATACTCATAGGATACGTCAGATCTCCTTATTTCATTTTGATATCTTTGCTTTCTGGCAGCATTGCAAGCCATTGTAGCATAGGAAGGGCGTGTCAGGCAACTGAAAGAAGCAGAAATCTTAAGAATATTTTATTAGGAGATGGAAGGAAGCTGTGGTACTATGAAGTATGCTCGGTGGCGGGCAGAAAATTGACTGGTTACAGTTCACTCGTACATTCTTGTGGGCGATTTTCTGTCTCGCATGAAAATCTGCCTGCATGAATGTAGGTCGGGAGCGCCATTTCATGAGCATTGCGTCTTGCAGACGCAACAAATGAGCTGCGCAGCAGCGGAGAGCGCTGAAAGCGCGGTAAAGCCTTCGGTAGAAGGCTTTGCGAATGGCGCGGAGTGAACAGTAACATTGACTGCACTGGAGGTATTTTTTACAAGGTGTTTTCCGCTGCAAAATATAAGATCAGCTGCTTTGCAAGCAGCCTAAGTG
>ULUL01054817.1_pt1 | contig 18127 bp, 15 predicted proteins | sample 1958481 | NCBI WGS metagenome assembly ULUL01 (sample SAMEA4835759, study PRJEB28245) | human gut metagenome | biome: gut microbiome; material: fecal sample | place: Denmark | collected 2008 | reverse complement strand
ATTTTTGCTTTTCCCTGTGATAACAATCATATGTATGACAGTGTTTGCTATGGAGGGAGAAGGCAGCAGGGCAGTTTTGACCGCTTCTTTTGCGTTGGTGTTCTCCAATTTTTTGATGTTTTATATCATGCGTGGCGTAGTGGAAAGGGAACAGAGGATTCGGGAGATACAGGTATCTAGGGAGCGGATTAAAAATCAAATGGATATGTACCGGTATATGGAAACGGTTTATAGCGAACAGCGGAAGAAAGTCCATGAGTTTAAAAATCAGCTTGGCTGTCTGAATGGGCTTATGGAAAGTGGAAATTACGAAGAAATGGAGCGGTATTTAGGAAAGCTCACGGATAACTGGACAGGAGAAATGGACTATATTCATACCAATCATGCCATTGTCAACAGCATCTTAAATCAAAAATATAAATATGCTAAGAGCATGGGAATTCCAATTTTATTTGCTGTCAATGATTTGGGAGAATTACCGATTGGAGAGGAGGATATCGTGATATTGCTGGCGAACCTTTTGGACAATGCCATTGAAGCCTGCCAGAAGGTAGTGGAGAGGGATAAAATGATAAAATTCCGGTTTTTGAAAGAAGTGAATAAGATTACCATTTCTATAAGAAATCCGGTGCAGGGGGCTGTGAAGATAACAGCAGGTAGGTTGGAAACAACGAAAAAGAACCCAGAGGAGCATGGAATCGGGATGGCTAACATTCAAAGAGTGGTCGAAAAATACGGAGGAGAAAATATTTGGAGTTGTCGGGATGGATATTTTACCCAGAGTATTATTTTTCATTATGGTAAGCAATCCATTTAATTTTAGAAATTTAACAGTAAGATATCATCATATAAGGTAGAAAACGGCAGAAAAGACTGCCGTTTTTTGTATTTTACCGCCTGTTCTTGCAAAGCATATTTATTTTTTGGTTTTTTCTGTATATAGTTAGGTTATGTTAAGACGGTATTTTTAAAGTAGAGAGGGAGAATGACATTGGTGAAAAAGATTACAGTAGTTTTTTTAATGGTATTCGTAATGATTTTTTTTGTGTTTGGATGTGCAGAGCATTTGCCAGAAAGTCAAAATCTGAATGAAAATAAATTGGAAAATGATAAAAGCGATTCACAGGAATTATCTGAGGAAAGTGAAAGAAGAATTGAAGAAGTGCTCCCTCCAACAGATGTGGAGATATCTGATAAAAGTGCAGTCGTTTCTTATTCCGGAGAAGAGTTTGAAAAATCCGTATTTGCAGTGGGAGATACTATGTTGTATGTCTGCGGTATCAAACCGGACGGAGAGTATTTTTTGGGCTATATGCAACAGGAAGAAGATATTCTCCGGGAATTTACAATAGAAACGGATGAGGGTATGCGTGCCTTTAACATGGTAGTTGATAGGCAGGGAAGATGCCACATTCTATGGATGAGTGTGGAAAAATTTGAAGCAGGAGACCAGCGTGTTGACCGTATTACCTATGAAAAAAGCTTCATTACTATTGTTGATAATACAGGAAAGCTGGAAAAAGAAATCGATGTAACGGATTTGTTTTCCACCGAATATAAGAGGCCATTTTGTTTTGTAACTGACAAGGATGGAAATTATTATTTTGAAAACGAAAAAGAAATTATTCAAATTCAAAATGATGGTACAAAGGGTACCGTTATCCTGTGTGACGGATGGGTAGAAGGAATCGGAATTGGAAAATCAGGAATTGTTTATTGTACATATCAACTAGAAAACGGGGAGAGAAAGTTAGGGCGGATAGAGGAAAATATGTTTTGTACTATAGATCTACAGCTTCCACAGTCTAAGGCTTCTTATGCCGGAATTTATGCAGGAACCGATGCTGAACTTTTCATTTTCAATAAAGAAAGCGGAGTATTTGTTTTTGACGAAGGCGAAATAGGAACAAGGGTAGCAGAAACAGAATTACCAATAAAAGGACAGGAAATAGCTGGGTATGGAATCCTATCGGACGGACGGCTCTGTATTATGCAGCAGGAGAATGAAAGTACCGTGTTTTATTATATACCTGCAGGAAAATAATTTTGTGGGAAAATGGTAAAAAAGTAAATGCTGATTATAAAATAGGAAGGAACCAAGAAGAAAATTGGCAGATAAACATGTGATGGGTAAAGAAAAATTAAGGCTGTTTATTATTTTAATAATAGCGGTGTGCCTGACGGCATGTGGCAAAAATGCAGAGGAGGAAACAAAGAACCAGAAGGTTTTAGTGCTGGCAAATTTTGATAACAGCGAGTACCTTCGGGAGCAGGTAAAGCAGTATAATGAGATGCAGCAGGAATACCGGATTGAAATAAAGCAATACGAAAGGTCAGAAGAAGTGGAAGAGGATGGGGTTCTTCTTTTGCAACGGGAGATAGCAGCGGGAAAGGGACCGGATATGATTAATTTTGGAAGCGGCTATACCACGAGTGATATCGTGGGAGGATATACAGAAGATTTATTTTCGTATCTGGAAGGAGATGCAGAGAAAGATTATTTTGAAAATATATTACAGGCATTTTTGTATAAATCGAACTTGTATGCTATACCACTCGGGTTTACCTTGAACAGCTTTGTAGGAACAAAGCAGAATTTAGGTGACCGAAGCAGTTGGACGATTACGGAGATGATGGAATGTTACTACGGACAGGAAAAGGAAAAGCTTTTGTATCCCGGTGCATTTAAGAAGGATGTACTAGGTACTATTCTAACGGGAAGCATGGAATATTATATTGATTGGGAAACCGGAGAATGTAATTTTAATGAAAGCGAATTTTGTGATGTATTGCGGTTTTGTAACGGATTTTCAGACCATCTGGAAATTACGGATGATTTTTCCGTGAAACAAATTTTTCTGGAAGACAAAGCCCTGCTTCTGCCTGTAAGAATGCGTACTGTTTATGATATTTGCAGTGTGGAACATATTTTTGGCGGACAAGAGGTTACATTTATCGGTTTTCCCGTAGACAGAACAAATGGAACCATGATACAATCATGTGGCCCGGTTCTTGCAATTAGCAGAAACAGCCGGCATAAGGACGCTGCGTGGGCATTTATTTCATGGCTTTTAAGTCCTTCTGCCCAGAGTAAGTTACCTTCCGGTTTTCCCCTGTGCCGCAGTGCATTGGAAGAACAGATACGTCAGGCATCGGAAATAGAATATGAAACTGATGAAGAAGGAGTACAAAGGCAGGTAGTAAAGGAACGGGTAAGTTTTGAGGGAGAAGCCCCTATGGAAATTTATTGTATTACACCGGAGCAGGCAGAGCAATTAATTACATTGATTGAGCAGGCAGGAAATATCAGTCAGGTAGAACCTAAAATATACAGGATATTTTTAGAAGAAGCTGATTATTATTTTAATGGTGCGAAGGGTTTAGAAGAAACAGCAGATGTGATACAGTCCAAGATTTATATATATGTCAATGAAAAGAGATAGGAAAACCACACCAAGTTGTTAAAGAGACAAGAGGATGATAAATAGTACTATTTTAGAAAAATGCAGTCCGATTGTAAGATTTGGGCTGCATTTGCCATATATAAATGGTGGAAATGTTGATTTTAAGTGAGAAAAAGATGGGAAGTTAAGAGTGATGCTCTTTCGTGGAAAGAGGAGAACAGTCCAAAACAAGAGAAGGCAAGAAGCTTTTTCCGCTCCAGATTCCAATAGAGCAGAAGTATGAAAAGAAACAGTACCCACAATGGAACAGTCACCAATTTTGTGATTTCTTGAGGCATATATGCAAAAAGGAAAATATAGGAAAAAGTATACATTCTTAAAATTTGGGAAAAGGATGTTGTATATGCCATGGAGCTTGTCGGAAAACAATAGAAAATGGAGTCAGAATACAATGAGCAGAACGCAGCAGATAGAGCTTACCAATATGTGCCTTGTCTATGATAAAGACAGAATCCTTGTGGAGGAAAAGAAGGGCACCCGGTATGAGGGAGGTCTGGTCTTTCCGGGAGGGCATGTGGAACCGGGAGAGAGCCTAAGGGATTCGGTGATAAGAGAGATCAAGGAAGAAACAGGATTGGATATCAGAGAGCCACAGCCATGCGGCTTCAAGGACTGGATGGAAGAGGACGGAACCAGGTACCTGGTTCTTCTGTACAAGACGGATAAGTTTTCGGGAACCCTTAAGGATTCAGAGGAAGGAAAGGTATTCTGGCTTAACAGAAAGGATATCGACAGCGCAAACCTGATATGGAATATGAGAGAGCTTTTGGAGATCTTTGAAACAGATCAGTACTCTGAGTTTTTCTTTGGTTTTCAGAACGGAGAATATGAGCCGGGGAAGCTGTTGGGATAAGGGTTCTGACCCAAATGTGATTTCGCAAATAGCGCAGGTGAAATGTAACAAATCTTTCGCCGGCATCAAGATGGGGCCAAGAATCGTTTATCCACAACAACATATAATAAAAAGATAAAAACAGGAATGGAGCGATAAAATTGCCCATTCCTGTTTTTATTGGAAAAATATAATATATCAGAACGATCCAGAGCAGAAAGGAATTTTATCTGCGGAATGTGATCATGTTTTTGGTGACGTTTACCATGCTGTTTTCCGGTGGTATCATTCCGCTGTACCTGGTAGTTACCAGAACCCTTGGGTTGATTTCATATGGGGATAATGTAAAAAACGGTATTTTGGAAGTTTAAAATAGTACATGGCTATGTTACAATATGTAGAGAAGATAGAAAAAACAGACGAAAACAAAGCAGATGGGAGGGTGAGAAGTGAACAGCACAGGGAAAAGGATTATAGAGGAAACAAGAATGAATTGTGAAAGTCAGACCACAGATGAAACAGTCATCACAGGCAATGCAGTCAGCATTGGCAATCAAGGCTTTGACAATATTCGTAAAAACAATAGCTTTTATGTGGACAAAACAGCCCTGGTCAAAGAGTGGTGGGAATCCGGGGATGCTGTCACTTTGATCACCCGTCCCAGGCGTTTTGGCAAAACCTTAAATATGAGTATGCTCAACTGCTTCTTTTCCATGAAATATCAGGATAGAGGAGATCTGTTCGAAGGACTTTTTGTCTGGCAGGAGGAGAAATACAGAAAGCTGCAGGGAACTTATCCAGTGATTTCTATCAGCTTTGCAGATGTGAAGCAGACCAATTACAAGGATGCAGTTCAGAAGATCAAAAATATCATTGCGGAAGCATATGCGGACTTTCCTTTTTTGTATGAATGGGAGGGCCTTTTGGAGAACCAGAAGCAGCAGCTGAAAATGGTAACGGTAGGAATGGATGATGTGACAGCTCAGGATGCCCTGAAAAATCTGTCCTGCTATCTGAACCGTTATTATGGCCAGAAGGTGCTGGTCCTTTTGGATGAATATGACACACCCATGCAGGAGGCGTATATTCATGGATACTGGGAGGAATTTACCGCCTTTGTCAGATGCCTGTTCAATTCCACCTTTAAGACCAATCCCCATCTGGAAAGAGCGATGATGACCGGGATCACAGGGGTATCCAAGGAATCTATTTTTTCAGATTTGAATAATCTGAATGTGGTCACAACTACTTCCAAGGAATACGAAACCTGTTTCGGCTTTACACAGGAAGAGGTTTTTGCCGCATTGGAAAGATTTGGATTGCAGGAGCAGAAGGAAGAGGTAAGAGACTGGTATGATGGTTTTTCCTTTGGCGCTAAGAAGGATATTTACAATCCTTGGTCCATTACTAATTTCCTGGATAAAAGAGAATTTCGCCCTTATTGGGCAGCCACCAGCTCCAACAGCCTGGTAAGCAGGCTGCTTCAGACAGCGGAGGCAGACATAAAGGAAGGAATGGAGGATCTGATAGAAGGCAGAGAGATCACAGTCAGCTTTGATGAACAGGTTGTGTTTGACCAGCTAGATCGAAGCAAGGATGCAATCTGGAGCCTGTTAGTGGCGGGAGGATATCTGCGGATCGAAAGCATAGAATATCGTGGGATGCTGCGCAAGGCCTGGTATCATTTAAAAATTACCAATCTGGAAACCATGGGGATGTTTGCAGATATGTTTGCTTCCTGGTTTCAGCAATCCGCGGCTCATTATAACGAGTTTATTGATGCGTTGCTGAAGGGAAATGTAAAGGAAATGAACGCCTACATGAATGATGTAGCGCTTGCTGTATTCAGTAGCTTTGACACGGGAAAGCATCCTTCTGAAAGAACACAGCCGGAAAAATTTTACCATGGATTTGTATTGGGACTTTTAGTGGAGCTAAAGGATAGCTATGAGGTGAAATCCAATAGGGAAAGCGGGTTTGGAAGGTATGACATCATGCTGATCCCACGGAACAGGAAGGCTGGAACCCCGGCAATGGTTCTGGAATTTAAAATCCACGAAAAAGAGGAGGAATCATCTCTGGAGGCTACCGTAGAGTCAGCGCTTAAGCAGATCCGGGAAAAGAAGTATGATACAGAGCTATTGGAAGCAGGAATCAAGATGGAGGATATCAGACATTATGGGTTTGCTTTTGAGGGGAAGAGAGTACTGATTGGATAAAATGAGTTGGCGTTATTTAGAAAAGAGGCTGAGCGCTGATTTAGTGCAACGGCCTCTTTTTTAGATGATAAAATTGGATGCTATACAATTTTATTACTCTTTGAACGATTACATTTCCAACAAAGTGTTTGCAGGTTATGCAAGAAGTGATTAAACCAGCTGTGATGCTCTTCCATGGAAGAAACGGAAACAAAAAAGAACACAGTAACAAACTGTGTTCTTTTTAACATGCTGGTAACCGGACTTGAACCGGTACGGTGTTGCCACCGAGGGATTTTAAGTCCCTTGCGTCTGCCTATTCCGCCACACCAGCAACTATGTGTAATCCTTTTGGAAAAACTAAGGTTTCTCAGGACTCACAATGGATGGAGGTGGATTCGAACCACCGAAGCAATTTGCAGCAGATTTACAGTCTGTCCCCTTTGGCCACTCGGGAATCCATCCATACCAGGCACTTGTGTCCTGACAATTTGAAATTGTAGCACAAACAGATACAAATTGCAAGCACTTTTTTTAAAGGAATGCTATGAAAAAATACGTCATAATTACATATGGCAGAAAAACTTTTCATATATATAAAATAGTGTTTGAAAAAACATCATATGTGGTGTATTATGAAAGGAGATTACTTCGTGAAAACTGAAATAATATCAAAGGAGAAGCGCAATATGATTGTAATGGATGTAAGAATAGACAATTTTGTTTCATTTAAAGACTTTCACATGAATATGTCTTATCCGAAGAAAATAGTGGGTTCCTGCATTCAAAATGAGTATTTAGGTGGGCGGGAAAATTTCAGGTATAAAAAAGTTAATATCATAATGGGGGCAAATGCATCTGGGAAAACCTCACTGGGGAAAATGCTGATGCGGATATTTAATTTCATAGATAAAAAGCAATATGAAAAATTGACAGAATTTATCAATGATACGGCAAAAGAAGCTTCTTTTACCATGGATTTTGTAACGAATCAATTTATCATGTACCGGATAAGAACGGTAATTAAGCCGAGACAGAAAGATAAGTACCAGAGCACGGATATTGCGGTAAAAGTAAAGGCGGCAGAGATCAATAGTAGAGATAGTTATGAAACCTGTGTAAGCAAAATAGAACAGCAAAAAGAGGAAAAGCCTGTAAATTACATAGAAGAGCTTGAAAAAGTACAAGGGTTGTCATGGATGTTTGAATATCCATTTGATAGTGCGGAAGACAGAACGGGAGTGCATGTTGCCAGAAACCGGGAGCATTTTGTACAAGTACTTGAAAAAATTCTAAAGACGTTGGATCCGGCAATCAATAAAGTAGAAAAGTCTGATGAAATTGAAAATACTTATATTGTAAGATACGTCAATAAGGCGGTGATTATCCAAGATGGGAAAATTCTTGATACAAGCGTCTTATCAAGCGGAACGAAGGCTGGAATTGAAATAGCAGGAATGTTGACCGCTATTTTAGATGGGGAATGTGGATTTTATTATTGTGATGAAAAATTTTCTTATATACATAGTGATGTAGAAAAGGCAATACTATCTGTCATGATTCAGAAGATGGGTGTAAATGAACAGCTTTTTTTTACAACGCATAACACAGAAATTTTGGATATGCCGCTTCCGAAACATTCCTTTTTGTTTTTGAAAAAGGATGTTTCGGATGAAGATAGGCCGATCCAATGTATTAGCGCATCATCTTTGTTAAAAAGAAATACAGACAATCTTAAAAATGCAGTTGAGAATGATTTGTTTTCTGTAGCACCGGATATTGGAAAAATATATCAGCTGGCGGATGATTAATACAGTAAGATAAGGGGGAAAAATGGAAAATTTTCAATACTATGTTGAGGGAGAAGACGAGAAAAAATTACTTTCGACACTAAAAACAGAGTTAGGAGTCATAGCGCCTGGCAAAATAGAAGTCTTTAACATTGTGCAGGATCTGATTACGCAAATTAGACTTATGCAACTAAAAAAAGGGACAACTGTTGTGCTGGTATTTGATACGGATGCAGGAAATGTGGATATTTTAAAGCAAAATGTCAAAATTCTGAACAAGTGCTCAGCAGTAAAAAGAGTGATATGTGTAATGCAAGTGAGAAATCTTGAGGACGAATTAGTGAGAAGCTGTAATATTAGACAAATCAAGGAATTATTGGGAAGTAAGTCTAACAAAGATTATAAACACGATTTGATTGCTGAAAAGAATTTAAAAAATAAATTATTACAGCATGATTTTGATATCCTTAAAATGTGGAGCTGGCAGGATCAGGGAAATTATAGTAAAATGGAAAATGAAGGACACAAAATAAAAAAGGGAAAAGGATGGGAAGGTAAAAGATAAGAAAGGACAAGAGAAAATGGAGAGAAAAGTAGAATTTTTCCCAGATGGGACACAGATTGATGAGTGGTTTTATGACACGGCAGTACCGGAATTGTCCAAGCTTGGCACGCCTTATGTGCTGACAAAGTATGGTATTTTAGATGATGGGAGGATTCATACGAAGGAAATCCAGGGGCTGATTGACCAGGCAGCAGAAAACGGCGGCGGTGTGATCGTGGTTCCTGCGGGCACCTATATGACCGGTTCTTTGTATTTTAAGCAGGGTGTAAACTTGTATGTGGCTAAGGGCGGCACCTTAAAGGGCAGCGATGATGTGTCAGATTATGATTTAAAGGAGACCCGCATCGAGGGAGAAACCTGTACTTATTTTACTGCGCTGATCAATGCAGACGGGGTGGATGGCTTTACCATGTGCGGACCTGGTACCATAGACGGAAACGGACTGCGCTCCTGGAAGGCCTTCTGGCTTCGCAGAAAATGGAATCCTAAATGTACCAACAAGGATGAGCAAAGGCCCAGGCTGGTGTATCTGTCCAACTGCCGTAATGTTCTGGTAGCGGACTTAAGCCTCCAGAATGCCCATTTCTGGACAAACCATCTGTATAGATGCGATCATGTGAAATATTTAAACTGCAATATCTTTTCCCCGGCCACTCCGGTGAAATCCCCCAGCACGGATGCGCTGGACATCGACGTATGCACAGATGTGCTGGTAAAGGGCTGCTACATGGAGGTCAATGACGATTCTGTGGTATTGAAGGGCGGAAAAGGCCCCTGGGCTGATACTGCACCGGAAAATGGCATGAATGAAAGGATCCTGGTGGAAGATTGTACCTATGGATTCTGCCATGGCTGCCTGACCTGTGGTTCCGAGTCCATTCACAACAGAAATATCCTGATCCGCAGAAGTCATGTGGAGGGTGTAAATAATCTTTTATGCCTGAAGATGCGTCCGGATACTCCGCAGAATTATGAGTATATCACCATAGAGGATATGGAGGGCAGGGCTGCAAACTTCATCAGCATTAATCCCTGGACCCAGTTTTATGATCTGAAGGACAGAGAGGACATCCCTCTTTCCTTTGCTTCCCATATCGAAATGAAGAATTGCAGCTTTGAATGCAATACCTTCTTTGATGTGAAAAAGGAAAAAGCACAGTATAAGCTATCCGAATTTTCCTTCATCAATCTGGATATCAAGGCAGACAAGAGTAACTTTGACAGCACTGCCATAGAAGATATTTTCTATATTGAAAACGTGAAGGTAAACGGCGAAATGCTGTAATAAACTTAAGGCGCATACAGGAGAAGTGCCCCGAAGAAGAAACATTCCTGTATGCGCCTTTTGCAATTGCAATCATGGTAAAAAGATCATATTCAAGGCAGAGAACGGCAGGATGGTCATCCATATCATGTGCGTTTTGTCCACATGATGTAAGGCTGTGAAAATATGTTCTGTATGGGAAGTGTACAGAGAAGTTTCATAGGAAAACAATGGTCTACTGGCTGGAAGCATCAGATGAGGAGGTCTTGGAATAGGACATGTCAGAAAAGCTGATATCGTTGATCTTCCATTCCTTCTCTTCCTGTACCAGAGTAAGCGTGACAGTGCCAGTCAAAGTGTCCTCATAATTGAAATCCAGGGAAACAGAAGCCTTATCGCTGCTCTTTAGTATATCTCCCAGGCTCCATTCCACCTTAGACAGCTCCTGCATGAGAACTTCTGTATATTTATCTGTATCAAAAAAGGAGAGGATAGAGCTTACAAAGGCATTTTCAGATAGTGCCTGCGCTTTTTCCACCAACTCCTTTGCATTGCCGGTCAAGTGGGGTGTCAGACCCTCCACACCGTTTTCTTTCACATCAGAAAGTATGGTCTTTAAGGCATATTCCGGAGAATTTATTACCTTTACATAAGCATAACTGCCCACTCCGGCAAACAGTAATAAAATGACTGACAAAATACAAATAATCTTCTTCATGGAGAATTTCCTTTCTTTGAACAAGTTAATATTTTGGTGTCTCCTAGCATAGCAGAAGGTTCCGGCCTTGTAAAGATATTACATTACAGAGTGTGTTGCTGGGAATGAAGTGAATAGCAAATAGTTTGCTGAGATACAAACAATAAGAAGCGTATTGTAAGAAGTGCAGTTTGATGATACACTGAATCTAATTCTGGAGAAGCCTGAAGGAATTGGTTAAAGCTTTAGATTGTGGAAGTATGGATGGATACAACAGGAAAAGGTACGAAGCGGATGCAAGAGAAGAATTTGAATGAAAAGAAGAATAGAAACAGAGCCGGGTACAGAAAACAAAAAGAACAGAAAAAGACAGTAGTCTGTCCCTCCTGCGGTTATGAATTTGATGGAACATTGGCGGCTTGTCCGGCCTGCGGAACCATGCATTATCCCGGTGCGGAAGCAGATTATCTGGAGCATCTGGATGATGTTAAGGAGCAGCTGCAGAGCCTTGATAAGGTGCACGGGAAAGTGGCAGGAAGGGAAGCCAAAAAACAGGGAAAGAGGATCCTTGTGGTAGCGGCAGTGATACTGGCTCTGGCAGCGGTGTTTGGCGGCGTATTGTATTACTGGGAGCACCAGTATGACAGAGATTTCAAGGCAGACTATTTGTGGCAGCAGGAGAACTTTCCACAGTGGGATCAGTGGTATGAAAACGGCGAATATGATCAGCTTCTTAACGCTTATCTGACAGCCCTGGATGAAAACAGGGAAGCCTGGAGCTATGCACACTATGACTTTTGCAATATCTATATGTGTATCAGCGAGGCAGAGGAAACCTTAAAGGAGCTATCAGAGGATAATGTAGTGGATGAGGAAGTGCTGGAGGATGCCACACAGGGAAGAGAGCTGCTTTCCTCTGACTATAGCTGGATGCTTTATGATGAACTTACGGTTGTTTTGTGTGAGAACAGGGACGGCATCAGCGAAAAAGATTTAGAAAAGCTTAAGCCCTGGAGAGAGAAGTACCAGGAGGATCTGTTAAGCAGGTGGAATATCACTTCCAAGCAATATGCAGATTTCCGGGAGGATGACAGCGTTCTGGCAGGCTGGGTTTCCTATGATAAGTGCGAGAAATTTGTGGATACATGGATGAAAGAAATATTGGAAAATAAAGCAGAAAAATAAAGATGCAGAGCAAAAAAGTAAAGTAGAGAAATGGAGCCAAGAGACAAAGCGAAGAAACGAGTGAAAAGCAAGGCAGAGGAATAGAGCAAAGCGGCAAAGCGAAGAAACAGAGCAGAGAAGTAAGGTAGAAAAATGGAGTAAAGAAGTAAAACAAAGAAATAGAGCAAAATGATGAATGGAAGAAATAAAACAGATAAGAGAGGAAGCAGAAAGGAAGGTACAGAAAGATGAAGTGTAAATATTGCGGTGGAGAGATCTCCTTAGAGGATGTAAAATGCCCCTATTGTGGCAGGGAAAATGAAGAAGCCGTGCAGCATATCAAGGATATGCAGTATTACCAGGGAGAATTTGAGAAGGCGAAGCACAAGGTTTACCATGAATCGGGGCAGGCAGCGGCAATTACCGTGAGAGTAATCATCTGTGCATTACTGGTAATCTTTTCGATCCTTCTGCTGGTGCTTGGAGGAAATGCTTACTCCTTTATTTATTCGGTGCAGTCTAAGAATGCAGATGCCCATGCAGCGGAGTACAGTAAGATACTGGATCAATATCTGGAGGAGGAAAATTTCCAGGCCTTTTCCCAGTTTATTCAGGAAAAGGGAATCCGAACCTATGGGGATGTGTATGGTAAATATTCCAAGCTAAGAAGCCTGGCGGATACTTATAATTCTGTGTGGAATGATATTCTGGATCTGTATAATCCTCCTGCCTATTCTGAGTTTGACAGACGGCTTGATATGTTCTCGGATGATCTGGACTATTTTTATAATGCGCTGGAGAGAGAAACCTGGAATGAGGGAGAGGATGCGGAAATTTATCTGACTGCAGCAGACAGGATGGAAGAGAATGTACAGCTTCTGATCAGAACCTATCTGGGACTTACGGATGAGCAGGCACAGAGCTTAAAATCCCTTTCCAAGGGCAGAAGAGCGGTCCTGATCGAGGATGCTATGGGTGAGAAGTAAGAAAAAGTGTGAGTGCAAGGCTTTCAAAGTTTTTCGAAAAAGAACACCATTTTCAAGAGTATTGTGTTTTGCAGACGCATTGGAAGCAGTGGAAAGTACTGAAAGAAAGCTTTGTAATGGACATACAAGTAAGTTAAGATAAAGAGAGTGAATGCAAGGAAAGTGAGAATACTATGGGAAAGAAAAGTATCATTGTTCGTATCTTAGACATTGGAATTATTATCTTGAGCATCTTTTTTGTGATCAGTCTGCTGTATGCGGTGCACTCCGTGTGGGAAGAAAACAAGTACAGCAGCTATGTGTATGAGGCTGACACTTTTCAGTACCGGCTGGAGGATGAGGACTATCAGAGTATGGTAGAAATGTATTACAGCAATCAGGCTACAGGCAAGGCAAATAGCAAAAAATATGCAGAATATTATGCTGTGGCCAGATATTATGAAGCTGCCGCCATGTATAAGGCTTATAGTGAGGATGGAGACAGCGAGCGTGCCGGGAAGGCTTACGCCGCCATGGAGGAAGCAGCCGCAGAGCTTGGTGATTTTTCCTTCCAGGCAGACAGAATCAAGTCTATGCTTGGCATATAAGTACTGATTTCTCCCCGGAAAACAAAGCCGTAATTGCTATGTGGTATAGGAATGTCATCCCTCCTTTTCTTTCTATTCTTTACTGGAAAAAAATGTGATTTTCTGTTATGATAACCGCAATAGGATAAAAGAGGGACGGGTCTTACATCCGGCGGGAGTAAGGGGCAGGTTCCGGAATGGAATGAGCAATTTGCAAAAGTAAAAAAGAAGTACGGGAGGAAAAAGGCATGGAGGAATTATGGAACGGTTACAGATGTAAAAGGCTGATATTTGAGGGACATGAAGGATTTGTGGTGTTCCCAAAGGAAGAGAAGACAAACGGGTATCTGGCTCTGAAAACGGAATACTGGGGGGCTTTTCCGGAAGCTTTGGAGCTTCCTTTATTGGAAAGAGGATTTCACCTGTGCTTTATCCGAAATGACAATCGCTGGGGTACTGATGATAATCTGGACAGGCAGGCGAGATTTGTGAGAAGCTGTATGGCAGAATATGCCTTAAAGCCTCAGTGCGTTCCTATTGGAATGAGCTGCGGAGGTCTGATCGCCATCAAGCTGGCGGCCAGATATCCGGAGCTTATAAAATGCCTATACCTGGATGCGCCTGTGGTCAACTACATGAGCTGCCCCTGTGGCTTTGGCATAGGAAATCCTTTGAATGAAGATTATTCTGAAATTTTGAATGCGTTGCAGCTTAAAAGTATTTCAGAGCTGCTTGCATACAGGGATATGCCCTTGGATAAGCTGGGAATATTGACAAAGAACCGCATCCCTGCAGTATTGGTAGCCGGAGACAGCGATACCACAGTTCCCTATTGCGAGAACGGGATTTTCTTAGAAAGAGCCTACAAGGAAGCAGGCGTAGAGCTGGAGGTCTACATTGTCCCGGGAAAGGATCACCACCCTCATGGACTGAAGGATCCCCGGAAAGTGGTGGATTTTGTTATGAGGCATTGTAATTGAAGAGAAAAAGCGAAAGATATATGACAGGAAAAGTTATAAATGTGAGGATTGGATTTTGCAGACATAATTAAGGAGTTGTAAAAACACAGGAATCATAAAGCCATAAAATAAGGAGCAGTCAAACAGTGGGAAATAGTTTGGCTGCTCTTTGTTGTTTAAGGTTACACAAAAGGATTTAAGAATCGTCCAAAGCAAAGCGTGACGGTGAGGCTGGTCAAAAAGAGTACCAGGCCTAAGCCTACAGCAATAAAGTCCTTCTTTCCAAAGGGTCGTCTGGTATACCAGGTCCTTTTAGGATGCTTGCCAAAGCCCCGAAGTTCCATAGCATTGGAAATGGTGTCAATGCGGTTTAAGCTGGTGAGGATCAGGGGCAGCAGAATATTGACGGAGTTCTTCATACGCTTGAAGAAGGGCTCACTTTTGCCCAATTCCACACCTCTGGCCTGCTGGGCCTGGCTGATGCTGTGGTAATCTCTCTGGATATCGGGAATGTAGCGCAGGGCGATGGCCACAGAATAAGCCGCCTTGTAGGAAACACCGATGCTGTTTAGGCTGGCGGCAAATTCGCTGGGATTGGTGGCGGAGATAAAGAGGATCGCCACAGGCAGCGCCACAAAGTATTTCAGAGAAATATTAAAAATATAAAATAATTCTTCTAATGTAAGATCATAGCGCCAGAACAGATGCACCAGAACTGTCCGGGTACCGTAAAGGGTGGTTCCCTGTCCCGGATCAAAGAGAAAAATAAACAGATTGTTCAGGCACAGAAACACCAGCATAAATACCAGCATGAACCGGACTTCTTTAAGCTTTATATGGCTTAGTTTAAAAGCAGCGAAGCTCACCGCCATTAGACAAAGCAGAATCCAGGTATTGTAGGTGATCATGCTTGCAAAGGTAAATAAGAGGAAAAATGCCAGCTTGGCAGTTCCGGTAAGCTCGTGAACCACACTTTTCCTGGGCAGATAATTTAAAACAGTATTAGCAGCCATGGGTGCGCACCTCCCTGTCAGCATGGATAAAGCATTCTACAAAGCCTTCCGCAGGGGTAATGCCACAGCGGTTAGCCAGGGTATAAAGGCTGGTTTCCTTAAGAGCTGCCTGTTCCACCAGCTTAGGATCACAGAGAATGGCGGCGCTTTTGCAATCAGCGATGAGTGTTCCGTCACAGAAGGCCAAGGCCCTGGCGGTATATTCCAACATCAGATGCATATCGTGGGTAACCATCAAAACAGTGACGTCTTTCTCATTTAATTTCCGCAAAAATTCCATGATGTCCGTGTAATGCCTGAAATCCTGCCCGGCCGTAGGCTCGTCCAGAATGATAAGCTCCGGATCCTGTACCAGGACGCTTGCAATGGTGACACGCTTTTTCTGCCCAAAGCTTAAGGCGGAAATGGGCCAGTTGCGAAAAGGGTACAGACCGCATATTTTCAAGGTTTCTTCCACTTTGTCGCGGATTTTGGGTTCTGTTAAGCCGCTTCCTGAGAGCGCCAGGGCAACTTCGTCATAGATCATGGTCTTGGAGATCATCTGGTTGGGATTCTGCATTACATAGCCGATATGTCTGGCGCGTCGGCGGATATTTTCACCGGTCAGATCCTTTCCCTTGAAAAGGATGGTTCCCTGATCCTGGGTTTCAAAGCCGCAGATCAGCTTGGAAAGAGTGGATTTCCCTGCACCATTTCGGCCTACAATGCTGACCATTTCGCCTTTATGAATGGTAAAGCTGACATCTTTTAGTGTATTTGTATCATTTTGATAGCCAAAGCTTACATTTCTGACCTCTAAGAGAGGCTCTTTATCGGGAGCGGGCTGGGGTACAGGGTGGGAGGCAAACCAGTTAGAAAGAAGCTTCTGGTCTGCTTCGTTCACCAAAATGCTGTCGATATGGGCCGGATGCTTATCAGGGGTAATGGACACCCCTGCATAACGGAGAGCAGTCAGATAAAGAGGCTCCCTGATACCATTTTCGGAAAGCAGGGAGGTGGACAGAAGCTCATCCGGGCGCATATCTGCCAGGATCTGTCCTTCATTTACCAGAATGATCCGATCCACATTTCTCCAGAGAACATCCTCTAAACGATGCTCAATGATCAGAACGGTAGTATCCGTCTTTTGCTGAATCAGGTCGATCAGCTCCATGGTCTGCTTGCCTGTAGCCGGGTCCAGATTGGCTAAAGGCTCGTCAAAAAGCAGGATCTTGACCTGATCTACCATAACGCCTGCTAAGCTGACGCTCTGCTTCTGACCGCCGGAAAGCTCGTGGGGCGCATATTCCAGGTGATTTTCAATACCTACCAGAGCTGCTGTTTTTTGGGTAATTTCGTGCATCTTATCCTGGGGAGTACAGCTGTTTTCCAAAGAAAAGGCAATGTCTTCACCCACGGTAAGACCGATAAACTGTCCGTCCGGATCCTGCAAAACGGTGCCTACATGGGCAGCCAGCTCGAAAATACTGCTGTTTGGGGCGTCCACGCCATCCACAAGAAGGGTGCCATTACACTCTCCGGGATTGGAAAAAGGATTCAGACCGTTGATACAGGAGGCCAGAGTACTTTTGCCACTTCCGGAAGGCCCTGCGATGAGCACACGTTCACCGGGATAGATTTTTAAATTGATATCGTGGATGGTGGGCTTTTTCTGGGCGCGGTATTGAAAAGAAAAATGTTCAAAGGAAATAATGGGTGTTCTGATTTCTGACATAAATTACCTCATAAAAATAAAGTGCAGTCACTGTATGCTCAAGACAAAATAAGATAGTCAGCCAGCTCTACGGACAAAGCACATAAACTGCAAATTCAAAATAAAGCTGGGGCGGGAAACCCTTCGGGCCTGCTGCCCCAACGAATGTTGACGATATGATTATTCCTTGTCCAGGGAACCCTTCTTGGCAATGGTCTTGGTGTAAGCTAAGATCAGAAGGCCGCCTACTACAACAGCAGTGATGATGTTGGAAACAGCTGCGAAGGCGCCCTGTGCGAATACCTTGTTGACAGGTTCAGCATAGATCAGGATATCCAGTACAGGAGCTACTACTACCCATGCGATCACATGTGCCACTACGTTTGCCAAAGTAAAGGTGATGACCTTCTTCTTATTAAAGTCACCTTCCTGTACGTTTAACTTCTTGGCGAAAAGTCCTACCACAACGCCGGTGAAGGCAGATGCGATAACCCAGCTCCACCAGGGAGTTCCGCCCCAGGACAGGTCGATCAGGGTGTGACCGATGAAGCCGATCAGGCCCCCTGCTACAGGGCCGTACATTGCAGCCAAAAGGCCTAATACTGCATACTGTAAGCTGATGTTGGTGTTGGGAACAGGGCTGGGGATGGCTACAAAACGGCCAAGCACAAAGAATAATGCAGCGCCGATACCAACAGCTACTACGGTTTTGATGCTACTGTTTTTCATGATTCAACTCTCCTTTGTTATTTACATATTTGCACAGTAACGGCAGAGGTATAGGATACCCCGGGGGATCCGGCTGTACACTTTACGGTAAAAAAAGCCACCATTAGTATACAAGTGTGAGGAAGGTGCTGTCAATGGGGAGATTGACATGGGCAGATGAAAGCAGAACGTTACTGTTCACAGACCATATTCCGCGAAGTCAAAATT
>ULUL01016980.1_pt1 | contig 18172 bp, 11 predicted proteins | sample 1958481 | NCBI WGS metagenome assembly ULUL01 (sample SAMEA4835759, study PRJEB28245) | human gut metagenome | biome: gut microbiome; material: fecal sample | place: Denmark | collected 2008 | reverse complement strand
CCCCCCCCCCCAGAGATTGTTGTATATTCATGCTTTTCAACTCCTTTCGTTTTTATTTTATTATAACATATTATGCTAAATTTTTCAACTATAAAAGCGCAAAAGTTGTTAATAACTTTTGCGCTTTTTGGATTTCCTTGAAAAATCTTTTATGCTTTCGGAATAGAATTAGCAATGATTTCCATTTCTTCCAAAGACGCATAAACAGCGTGGCAGCCGCAATCTACGTATAAGATTTGGCCGGTTGTACCGGTTGATAAGTCTGATGCCAAGTACAATCCTGCTTTACCAACATCTTCAAGTGAAACGTTACGGCCAAGAGGCGCTTTTGCAACTGCGGCCTTAAGCATTTTATCAAAACCTGAAATACCTTTAGCAGCAAGAGTTTTAACAGCGCCCGCTGAAATACAGTTGACTCTGACACCTTTTTTGCCTAAGTCTGCTGCCAAGTATCTCATTGAAGATTCTAATGCAGCTTTTGCAACGCCCATGATGTTGTAATTTGCAACAACGTATTCTGAACCAAGGTATGTGAGTGCGAAAATTGACCCGCCTTCATTCATAAGAGGTTCAGCATGTTTACAAAGTGAAATCAAAGAGTATGCACTTACACCCATCGCCAAATCCCAGCCTGCGCGCGATGTATCAATGAATCGGCCTTGCAAATCTTCTTTTGCAGCAAACGCAACCGCGTGAACAACGAAGTCGATTTTACCGTAAACTTTTTCAATCTCTTTGAAAACAGCCGCAACTTCATCTTCTTTTGTAACATCGCAGTTCATAATAATTTTTGCGCCCATTTCTTCAGCAAGCGGTCTTACACGTTTTTCCATAGCGTCGCCTGCGTATGTGAATGCAATGTCAGCCCCCGCTTCATAAAGTTGTTTTGCTATAGCGTATGCTATGCCGTGGGTATTTGATACTCCGAAAATAACCCCTTTTTTACCTTCCATTAATTTCATAATTATTTCTCCCTCATCAAATATTTTTACTTACCCGTAAATTTTACCAAAAATAAATTTTTAAATCAAATTTAGATACACTTTTTACTAAATTATTAACGATTGTAACAAATCTCAAACATGCTGAAATCAAGGGTTTTATATATTTTTTATATATTTAAGAGAGTTTAACATGAGGAGAGCTGTATACAAATGGCACCGAATATAGACAGTTTGAATAAAGCCGATTTGTATAAGATAGTCGCAAATAACAAAGGACTATCATCTTCTCAGGCTGCCAAAAAACCGGAATATCTCACAAAAGACGGTTCAATCTATGACGCGCCTAAACCGCAAAGTGCAAGCAGTAATATTAAATCTCTTGATGATTTAAAAAATCTCAATGTCTCAAGTCTTTCTAAAAAAGAATGCGAAGAAATTCTTGAGCAAGTTGACAAATATCCTAAATGGATTTTAGGAAATACCATAAATAGCAAGCTTGAAGAGGTTACTAAAAGAAAAAATGAACTTTCTTTAAGCGAATCACAACAAAACTTACAAAATATAGCAAGCGGTACGTCCACTGAGAAAAACAGCCAATCAGACCCTTCTGCGGTTTCTGATAAACAAAAACAGCAAGAAGAACAGGATTACTCAAACATAAGCGCCTCAGAAGGCCGCGCTATGGCTAAAGATGCTGAAAATCAACAAGTTAAGGCAAAAGAAGGCAAAAAAGAAGCCCAACGATATGAAAAAGAAGCTAATCAGTATTCTAAAGAAGCTGTTAAGACCCAAAAAGAATTAGTAAAAAGCCAAAAGTCTTTAGACAAACAAATTAAACAGCATTCTAAAACCGTTGAAAAAAATCAAACTCAAATACTCAAGCTTTCTGAACAGATTAACTCTGACCAAGAAGAAGTTAATACCTTACAAGCTGAACTTCAAAGTCTCATGGCCGGAGACAATACCGGTGTCGGAACGTCAAGTGCTTTTTCATTAAAATTAGCCGGGGAAGTACAACAAGAGCAACAAGATGGCAAGGTAAGCTCCAACCCTGATCAGCAAAGAATAGCAGAGCTTCAAGACCGAATTAGCACAAAAACAACTTCAATGACTAAAACCGGCGTGCAAATCGGCAAGCTTCAAACAAGCACTAATAAAACGCTTAAGACTATGCACAAGGTTTCTATGTCTCAAGCCAACTACTACGCCAAAACTCAGAAAACTCTTGAAACTCATCAGTCCGGTGCTGAAAAAGCAGTGAAAATCGCAACTGATATTGAAAGTGTTTCACAAACAGTAGCAACCGTAGGAAGCACAGTTAAAACAGCAGGCCGTGCTCTAATCGCATTGGGACATATGAGCTTGTGGTCTTTCGGCGCAGGTTCTGCATTGATTGCTGCCGGCAAAGTAATGTCTAAAGTCGGTACAGTAACCGAAATGGTTGGGAACTATGGTGTTGCAGCAGCTAATGTTACAAAAACAGCAGCCTATGCCGCTCAAGGTAATTTAGCAGGTGCCCTTACAAGTGCAGGTTCCGCGATTATGTCCGGCGCTCAAGCAATCAAAACTTCAACTACTTTAAATGAAACTTTTGCAGAAATTGACAAGCAAGCTGAAGAAGCTACTCAAAAACTCGCAGAGAATGTTACCAAAGCAGAGGCAATGAAGGAAATGAAACAAAAAGGTCTTGGTAATTTATCAAAAAAACAAGCAGCGACTCTCGCTGAAGCTAGCGCCGCCGCTCAATTTGAAAATATGAGCACAGAAGAAATAAAAAATGCCTTTAGTAATGGAGCAACAGGAGGTATAGCTGATAAAGCTAAGGCCGATGCCATCAAAACTATTGAAAGCGCAAAAGAAGTAACAGCTAATATGACAAAAGAACAAATTGCCCAAGGTATCAACAACGGTACCATTGCTGTAACATCTACTTCAACAGTTGAAGTTCTTGAAGTAGCTAAAGAAGTTACCAAAGAAAAGAAATCAAATATTTTATCATTTGACAATGCTATGAAAGTCGGTCAAGGACTTCAATCAGCAGCGGCTAAGTTCAATACCCAACAACCGCAAAATTCGCGCACAGCACAAAGGAATTCAGGCCCGGCTCCTCACGTTTTAACTAATCCAAGAGAATTTATGAGAAGATTTGGATAATAAAAAAGACCAATCATTTGATTGGCCTTTTCCCTTTTAATTCTTACTACTTATCTGTCGCTCATTGAAATTGTTGAGTTAGCTTCTTCAAGTAATAAGTTTAAATATAAAAGTTTATTTGCTGTTGACTGATCAAGGTCTACAAACTCAGCGCCTGCGCGGTTTGTTGTAGCTGTTACGACTTTTACATTTGTGTCAATGTCTAAGTTCCCGTATGAAATCTTAACCGGTATTACATCACCGACTTTTAATGTATGGTTGTGTCTAACTGCAACACCGCCTCTTGAAATATCTACCAGTGAAGCGATTTGGCCATTTGACTCAAACTGAACAGGATTTCTGTTGCCTTCAACCGGGAATCTCATGTATTGGCGTTTGTCAACGATACCCAATGCATCAGAGTATTCTTTTTTGTAAGTTTGTTTTGCATCGTCAAAAGTTGCACCAATATTATCATCGTCATCGTCGCCTGGAATAACTGGTCCATCGTCATCATCATCATCGTCGTCGTCGCCTGGAATGACTGGTCCATCGTCATCATCGTCATCGTCGTCGTCGCCTGGCGCAGGTTCATCCGGTTCCGGAACAATTAAGTGATCATCATCGTCGTCATCATCATCACCGTACCAAGGTTTATCTTCTTGTACGCTTCCGCCTGTGTAATAATTACGTTCTTCTTCCTTGCGGCCGATTTCTGTAACATCTTTTTCTCTAACAGAATTTACTCTGATAGTCGGTTTGTCGTTGCCTGATGTGGTTACCATCGCTGTTCTGTCATCGTATACCCAGTATGTTTTACCGTCTTCATTTCTTTCTTTACCCATATAGAAGTGGTAGCCGCCTGCGTAAACGTCATCACCGGTTAATTCAACTTTAGCATCATCATTAATGCGTCCGTTTTTAATTATGATATGAGAGTTAGCCCAGTGATTATGAACACCGTCCACAAGTCCTGAATTATCAACACGAGTATTCGGGTTAATGTCAAGGGCTTTAACAATAACTGTATCCGGTGCAATATCGCCATTTGGACCGTAGTAATCAATTGGAGTATCTGGAACGGTTCCAAGATTATCAATAACCATTTCAGCACCGCGGGTTACAAGGTTAAGTTCTTTATCTGCCGTAACTTCTTTGATATAAGTATCCCCGGAAAATTCAGCATTGATTGAACCTTCTCTTGAAATCATTGTTGTAACGTTTGTATCATATTTATCGTCCAAGCCTTTAATATTAATATCTTTTATAGCCAATGCGTCAAAACCGTATTTGGCAGTTGGGGCATAGCTTAATTCATCAATATTAAGACCTTCTTTATTGAATTTGCCTTCTGTTTGGTTGAATGTAAGTTTCTTATCGCTTGAACCGATTGAATTGCTTGCAATTAGCGAAATGCCCTTTCCTTCAACGTTGGCTTTTGTATTATCCGTTGAAGCGTTCAATATTGAAGCGCTGTTGCCGTCTTTGTCAAAGTCTGCCGTTAAAATAACTTTACCGTCGGCTTTTATGTGATCAACTTTCAAATCTTTACCGCGGCTTGCAATGTTTACAATCAAGTCTTCTGTTTTACTTTTTTGAAGTGCCTTAGCAGTAATAGCACCCTCTATATCAACATTAATTGACTTTGTAAAGTCTCTTGCATTCGGATCAACGCCGGTTGAGATACCTGCTTTGTTTCCGACTTCTTCACCAATGTTGCCGTCAGTAACGTTTATGTTTAATTTACCGTTGTTTGTTGTTTTCAATAAAGTTTTGTCAACGCCGGAATTGTATAAATTACCGTTATCTATATTAATATTTATATCGCCGTTTGAGGTTATGTAATTCTCATTTGCAGTGGTATCGCCGATTACAACGTCTGAATTTGAATTGTTGATATCAACGCCAACGCCGTTAATTAAGCCTTGAACAGTGATACCGCCTGCGGCATTGTTATTAATCGCGATTTTGTCAGTTGTATCAGTAATTCTGCCGGTGCTTGTAACTGTAATGCCCTTTGCGCCGGTGTTTGTAATTGTTGCCGTTCCATTTTGAACATTCATCATGCCGGCAATGTTAATACCGTTTGGCCCGGAATTTGTCATCGTAAGAATACCGTCGCTGTTAATAACACCGGTTTCATTAACCTTAATTGCAACGCCGCTGTTGTCAAAGTTCATAGTACCGCCGGCATTTGTTGCTGTGCCGTTTACTGTAAGAATACAGTTTTCATTAATATAATCGGAATTACCATTTTTATTATTTACTGTTCCGTTAATTCTCATGCCGTTATGGCCTGAGTTAACGGCTTTGAAGTTGCCTTGTTCATTTTCAACAGTACCGTCGATAGTCAAGGATGTTTTTGTATTTGTTAATTCAACAGTACCGTTTTGGTTTTTGACAACGCCTGAAATCATCAAGCCTTGTTGTCCATCATTTTTAGCAGTGAAATTCTTGCCGTTGTTATATTTGCCTGAAATTGTTAACGCGCCGTCATCAGCGTTAATAATCTCTGAATTTCCGTTGTTGTTAACAGTTCCGGCAATAAGGAGGCCCTTGTTTCCGCTGTTATCAATTAATATATCGTTTTCGTTTTCAATTAAGGCGCTGTCTGCAATGTTTAAAAGTCCGGTTTTATTGATAATAGAAGTTTTTGTACCGGTGTTTTTCACGTTGCTATAGATGTTAAGACCTTTGTCGCCTTCGTTTGTAAAGGTCATTTCCCCGACTGCGTTTGTAACTGTGCCGTTAACATACAGCCCGTCGTTTTCGTTATAGAAATCGGAATTGCCTTCTTTGTTTTGAATTGTTCCGTTCAAGTAAAGGCCATATTCACCGGTATTATTTACAATCAAATCGCCTTTTCTGTTTTCGATGCTTCCATCAATGGTTAATCCGCCTCTTGTGTTTGTAATCTCAAGATTGCTGTCAAAATTCTCAGATGATTTATGGCCATTGATTACTTTGCCGGAAATAGTCATACCCTTTTCGCCATTATTTGTAATATATGTATGGTTTGTGTTTTCCGCATTAATTGTTGCGGTTTCAGAAATATTCAGACCTGAAAGGACATTATTATTTTCAATAGTCAAGCCTGCATCCAGAAAACTAATATTATTAGAACCGTTGTCATAATTTATGCTGCCATCGATATTTAAATCGCCTTCGCCATTATTGATAATAGTTGATTCTGCTGCAATTTGCGTACCGTCGATACTTGCAGTTTTATTAATATTTAAGCCGCCCTTACCATCGTTTGTAATATGGAATCTGCCGCCATTAAGAACAATGTTACCATCAATATCCAACGAAGCGTCGCTGTTATTAGAAATATTAATTTCCGGATTATGACGCTCATAAGCAGAATGTCCCTGACCGTCGTGGTTTACATTTTCTGTAATCACTGCATTTTTATCAATATGTAACCCGCCGTTACCGGTATTTTTAATATTAACGGTCCCGTTTTCAGAAGTAATTGCGCCGTCAATATACAACTGATTTCCGGAGTTAATTATATCAACTTTATTATCTTGATGTGATTTATGTTGAATAGAGGCACCTTTATTAATGTTTAAATTACCGTTTGAATTTGTAATAAGGATATCACTTGCCGGATTTTTGATTTCACCGTTCATTGAAATACCCTTTGAACCTTTATTGGTAATTTCGATATTGCCTTTACCAAAATTCTTCAAAGATGTTCCGGCAGCCAGGTTTACACCGCCGTCGCCTGAGTATGATGTAATTTTTATACTTCCGTTTTCGCTTGCAAATGCGTTGCCTGAAGTCATGTTATCAGTTTTTACAAGACTGTTGAAAAGTGCATTGGCTTGTGCGTTTGTTGTTATATTATCAAGAGTCTTAACACCGGCCATAATTGCGGCATTATTTGCAACATCAACCGCTGCTGCGCGAATATCTACAGCATTTCTTGCCATGACTTTTCCGTTAACAGTAACGGTGCCTTTACCTTCTGAGTATAACGGAGTTAAGTCGCCGTTGATTTCGTAATCTGATTTAAATTTATCAAACTGATTTTGATCAGGCGTTAAAACTGACAATGAGCCAACATTTAATACACCTGAAGCCCCTACAACCATGCCGTTTGGAGAAACAAATATAGCATGTCCGTTATAAAAATTACCGTCTCTAACAGTGTTCACAAGACCGTTAATATTAATTTGCTCGTTAACAAGGTTTACGAACGTTGAAATATCTTTATCTTTATATTTATAAATAAGGTTTGCGATTTCCCCCTCATTCAATACAAAGTTGTTATACAATCTAAAACCTACATCCCCGTGGTTTACAGAAGGATTGATATTATATATATTACCATCGGCTCCCGCTTCCGGCTTTACACCGGTAATCATGCCCGCTGATGCTGATAGTAAAATTGATTGTTGAGCAACAAGACACAGTGTCAATGCAGAAACGATTATCCTCATTTTGCCGGCATATTTTTGAGTCATGTTTTACTTCCTTTCAAATTTTTCCCTAAAAAAATATTTTGATACAAATATATCTTATAAAATAAACACTTAAAAATAAATTTAATTGCTAAATTATTAACAAATGTAACGCAAATTTGTTTATACAGGACGTTTGAGAACTGTTTTGCTCACTACAAAATAAATTCCGTAAAATACACCTAATAGCCCAAACATCTGTATCAAAACAGGAATTTGCGGAATATATTTGAAGCCCCAAAATATTATTGCAAAAGGAATGAATGCAATAAGCATTCTCAAAATGGTTCTAGCCGGAAATCTCAATTCCAAATTCGGCATTCTGATTACTGTGCTTAAGAAAAAGTACACAAAGTTTGCCATCAATGTTGCTATTCCGGCGCCTTCAAGCCCGATTTTCGGAATTAAAACTATATTTAAAACAATTCCAACTATGCCGGATATTAGTTTTAAAACAAAATCAATATAAGTTTTGTTAGCCAAATGGTAAGGCAATGTCGTATAATCCGACAATGCCATGAAAAAAGTCCCAAATGCAAAATAAGGTATCAATTTAAATGCTTCTTGGAATTTATAGTTTGAAAGCATTCTGACATAATCAGGCGCGTAAAGAGAAATTACTGTAATCACCGGAATTGATACAACCAGAAAATATCCGGTAAATCTTGATATAATTGGCCTTACGTCAACATCTTCCTCGTACATGTTTATTATGCGCGGCACCGCCGCTACGGTAATTATCGTAAATATTGTCATTAAAAGCGGCAGTGTCAAGCCGTATGCTACACCTACCAAACCTACTTGAGAAAAGCCGTTTATACTGTTCATGATGAATTTGTTGCTTTGATTAATTATCCACGCGCTCAGCGATGTTGCAGCAATCGGAATTCCGTATTGAAAAAGCGGGATTAATACATTCCAGTGAAGCTGCGGCATTCTGAAGTATTTCAATATTCCGCTCTGGTATATTAAAAGCAAATCTATTAACGATATCGAAATCCCCATCCCTAACAAAAGCGACAACGCCCCCAGATGGAAAAATTTTATTATAAATACTGATAACCCTATTGTTAAAATTTGGTTTAATATAGTTGAAAAAGTAAATGAAACAGACTTCAACTGCGCCCGCAAAAGCTGGAACATCAAGGCCCTTATAGCAACCGGTATTATCAGAAGAAGTATGCAGAAAAATATCTTGGGCGGAATATGGAAAAAGTCATAAAAGTTATGCCTGAAAACAAATGCAACAACAAACATTGCACAAATATTGAAAATCAGCACAGAAACCAGCACCGACAAATATTTAGGCAAATCGTCAGCCAACTGGTGAAAACGGAAAAATCTTAAACCGGACAACCCAACCCAGTCAGAAAAAATTATGCATAAGAACGAAAGCATAGCGATTGATAAAGAATACAGTCCATACTGATCCGGCGGCAAAAGATGTGTGTATACCGGCACGACTAAAGCATTACCAAGCATGCCGCAAATTTTAGACGGCGAATACTTAACTATGTCCTTAAATATGGCATTAAGCTGTTCTTTATCTACTTCACAATCTTCTGCAAACTTCATTAAAAATCCCATATAAACTAAAACTAAATTTATATTACTATAAAATTTCAGTTTACGCTAGAGGGATGATAGCAAAAAAATTTATGTATGAATTTTATATAATCACTATGAAAATAAATAATTTAGATATCTCAAAATTTATGGTAACAAGGAAATATAAACACGCTAAAAGAGTCAGAAATTTATCAATGCTGGCTTCTGCTATAAATCTTAAAGTCGGAATTAACAATGCAATGTCTCATCAGTTACCTAACATGTTAATATCATATGGATGCACCTGCCTTTGTGCAAAAGTTGCGCGCGATTGCCACATTGCAGCAAAGGCTTTAGAACCTATATATCAGAGTATTGTAAAACGGGCAAAACAAATTTATAAGCATAAATAGTAAAACGCAAAGACTTAACCATTACGCTTCTATTTTATGAGTTATTATTTTATCCGGTTTCACACAAATACACTTTATTACCTTTCTGAACCGTCGGGATTACGTCGGATAGGTACGTTTTGTCGCCATTTATGTCGATTACCTTCTTCCTCATAAACATCCGTTGTGCCATTTTATTATCATTTTAAACAATTTTTCCGAACAAATCGTATTCATCAGCACGTTCAATCAAAACGTTTTCTATATCACCGGGCACAACAGGCTTGTCTGCTTTTGCATATACCAATCCATCTATTTCCGGCGCATCATGCTGTGAGCGCATTATTATAACTCCATCATCCGTAAATCCTTCAACTATTGCCTCAATAGTCTTTCCGACTTTTGATTGGTTAATTTCCGCTGAAATTTTTTGCTGAAGCGACATTAACTTCTTGTAACGTTCCTTTTTAACTTTTTTCGGAACCTGATTTAACATCGAATATGACGTCGTATTCTTTTCACGTGAATATTCAAAAACACCCATTTTATCAAAACGCATTTTTTCAACAAACTTGTAAAGATTTTCAAACTGCTCATCAGTTTCGCCGGGATAACCAACAATAAACGCTGTTCTTATACCAACGCCGGGAATTTTATCCCTGAGTTTATTTATCAAAACTTCATAATCAAAAACAGGACGCCGCATTGCCGTCAGAATTTCCGGATCTGAATGCTGAAGAGGCAAATCTATATATTTTACAACTTTATCAAGCCTTGCAATCGCGGAAATCAACTCATCATTAAGCTGAGAAGGGTATGCATACATAATTCTTATCCATCCCAAGCCTTCAAGCTTGTTAAGTTCTTCAAGAAGACGGGCAAGAGACGTTTTTCCGTAAATATCAATTCCGTAACTTGTTGTATCCTGGGCAATAAGAACAATTTCCGTAACACCTTTAGCAACAAGCGATTTTGCTTCTTCAACGATATTTTCGATTGTTCTGGAATGGTATGCCCCGCGAAGCTGCGGTATAATACAGTATCCGCAATGATAATTGCACCCGTCTGCAATTTTTATATAAGAGCTTGCACCCATTGTAATTTGCTGGCGCTCAACTTCTTCAGGATATATATACTCGGGCTTTTCAGAAATCTTTTCAATATATTCTTTAGTTTTTTGCTTGCTGATTTCTTCGACAATATCAACAATTGCTTCAAAATCAGATGTGCCGAGCATTGCGGAAATTTCGGGAATTGCTTTTTTCAACTCTTTTTTATGCTTTTGTGGAAGGCAACCGGTTACAATAACTTTTTTACCTTCATTTACCATTTGTAAAATAGATTGAACGGATTCTTGTTCCGCATCGTGAATAAAAGAGCAGGTGTTAACAATGACTATTTGTGCTTCTTTGTCATCAAGTGTAACTTCGTGGCCTTTTTCAGCAAGAAGTCCCAGCATAAGTTCGCTGTCTACCAAGTTTTTTGCACATCCGTGATTTAACAATGCTACTTTCATAATTCACCTCTATTTTTTACAAAATCAGTTTATCATGAATAACTATTTTTGTAATTACCCGCAAGGAGATTACGCAAAATTTATATTTCTTTACAATAATTCATTATATAATGAATTTAGTTAGTAAATAGTGTATAATATTTTTATGAATAAAGAATTTATATTAGATATTGATAACCTTTCATCGCAAATTAAATACATTGCATCTTTGAACGGCTTAAAAATGAAAGATGTTAAACTCGCAGTGAATGAATTATTCGACAAAAAAGACAGCGTCAGAAATCTCAGCAATAAATTCAGAACTAAAACTATCAGAGTTTCAGAGTTATCTGAAATCGCTGAAATTCTCAACTATGAAATAGTTTTGCGCTCTAAAGATTAGTTGTCTTCAGTCTTCTGTTTAGATTATATTTTACGATTGTGTTAATACAGTCTTGCGGAAGCTTTGAAACTATTTCCGCAAGTTTTGCATCCATACCGATTGTATATGAAGCCTTTGGGTTTGTAGTTTTGTCTATTTTTAGAATTAAATCGACAACTTTATTTACATTAAGTCCTTTGCTTCCGTTTTTGAGGGCGTTTTGAGCGAGAAAATTCATTTCTTTTTCATAAACTTTATCATGTTTCAATGATTTTTCATTCTGAGAAACCGATTTTTTCCAAAGCGGTGTTGCTATAACGCCGGGTTTTACAGACACAACTTTCACATTAGATTTTGTCTCAAGGTTGATTGCATTAAAAAGTATATCTAAGGCTCTTTTTGAGGCGCTGTACGGTGAAATGAAAGGAAATATACCAAAGCTTGACATAGAACTTATATTGATAATTTTTCCACCGTTCAGGCGCTCTAATAGTCTTTGGCTTAAATCTAAGTGGGAAAACGTATTAACCTGAAACTGCTCCATAATCTTTTCAGTCTCAATGTTTTCCACCGCACCTGCCGCGACAATTCCCGCGGCATTTATGAGAACATCAATTTTATCTGTCCGGGATTTTATAAAGGCAGCAGCCTGCCTTATTGAAGATGGCTTTTGCAAGTCTATAAAAAATGGGATTATATTTTTTGAAACAACTTTTAAATCTTCTTCATGCTCCGGGTTTCTAAAGCCTGCAAAGACGATATTATCTTTTGCAAAAGCTTTGCTCAGAGCATTACCTATACCCGAAGCAGCGCCGGTTATTACGTATATTTTCATCGCTTTTCCTTATATTGAAAGGTATGAACCGAACAACGGAAGGTACAATGCCAATGCAAGAATAAGTACGATTGTACCGATTACAATCAACATTATCGGCTCAATCATTTTTGTCATTGTATCGATAATTGTATCAAGTTTTTTATCAATAAACCTTGTTGCTTGTCCGAGCATGTCACCTAAACGTCCGGATTGTTCACCGGTTGAAATCATAAATAATATCATTTTGGGCATAACACCGGTTGATCTTAATGCTGTTGAAAGGTGCTGGCCTTGTTGAACTTTCGTCGTTGCACCCGCCATTTTCTCTTTTAATGTATTATTGGTTAAAGTTAATATTGACAAGTACAAGCATTCGATAATCGGAACACCCGCATCATATGCAACCTGCATAACCGCAATAAAGTTTGCAAAGTTTGAGAATTGAATTAAATCTGTTAAAAGCGGAATTTTTAAAACATTTTCGTCAATTTTATGTTTTGACGGCTCCCAGCGGAATAGGAACGTAATACCTGCGATTAAAGACATCATAATCAAAGGCACAAAATACCAGTAAGTCTTTAGGAATATACCGATACTCATCAAAGTAGCTGTAATCCAAGGGAGCTCTTTGCCCATGTTATCGAACATGTCCTTGAATACAGGGAATACGAACATTAACATGACAAGTACAATAAATACCGCCAAAACAATTACGAATGCCGGATACATCAATGTGCCGATAACTTTTCCGCGAATATTGGCTTGTTTATTTAAAAGTTCTAATAAACGTTCCAATGTTTTTTCCAATTCACCGGAATCTTCACCGGCTTTACAAAGACCGATATATATTTGCCCGAATATATCAGGATATTTGGCGATTGTATCGGCAAAAGTTGCACCTGCCATAATTTGTCTTCTAAGTTCTTTTGCTACAAGACGAATTTTCAGCTTTGCAGCATCATTTTCGATAAACATCAATGATTCGATAATTGGAATACCTGATTGAGCAAGGATTTGCAAGGTTGATGTGAAATCAATTTTATCTTGCAAACCGAGGTTTTTCATTGTACCGCCTTCGGTATCTTTTGCCTTATTTATATCTTCTTTACCTATTTTTTCTTCGGTAACTTTTGTAGGCAAAAAACCAAGCTTTCTAACGTTATCGCGGGCGCTTCTTAAGTCTGCTGCTTCAACCTTACCTGTTACAATATCTTTATTATTCTTTAATGCTACATAATTATATATCGCCATTGTATCTCCTATTCATTGACAAGCCCTAAGACTCTCACGAATTCATCAATTGTTGTTTTGCCGTCAGTAATGTGGCTTAAACAAGATTGCTGCAATGTTTTCATGCCATTCTTTACTGCTGCTTCTTCAATTTCAAGGTCGTGCGCACCCATCGCAATTAAGCGTTTAATTTCTTTGTTAATTGACATAATTTCATAAACGCCAAGACGGCCTTTGTAACCTGTAAATTCGCATTTGTTACAGCCTTTAGCTCTATATATAGGGGTTTTCATGAGTTTTTGAATATCTTCTTCGTTTGCTAAAATTTGGCTTGCTTCTTCATAAGTTGGATAATATTCTTCCTTACAATCATCGCAAAGTCTTCTTACAAGACGTTGTGCAATAACGCCGGATAACGTTGATGAAACAAGATAATCTTTTGCACCCATTTCAATCAAACGTGTAACAGTTGCTGCTGCTGAGTTTGTGTGAACAGTTGACAACACAAGGTGCCCTGTTAATGCCGCTGATATTGCAATTTCCAATGTTTCATAATCCCGAATTTCACCGACCAGAATGATATCAGGGTCTTGTCTTAATATCGCACGCATACAGGACGCAAATGTAATTCCGGCTTTTGCGTTGATTTGCGATTGGTTAATACCCTCAAGCTTAATTTCTATAGGATCTTCAATTGTTGTAATGTTTACATCTTCATCGTTTAAACTTTTTAATACTGAATAAAGGGTTGTTGTTTTACCGGAACCAGTAGGGCCGGAGGTAAGTATAATACCGTTCGGGCAGCTTACCATATTTTTAATTTTTACAATATCTTCTTCACTGCCGCCGACAAGCTGAATTTTCTTATCAGCAGCATTCAAACTTACGGCAGGTGCAAGAACACGGATACACACCTTTTCTTTGCCTGCTACTGGAAGAGTGTTTATACGGAAGTCGTATGAACCGTCTTTGTATTTTATAGAAAAAGTACCATCCTGAGGTCTTCTGTGTTCTGCAATGTTCATTCTGGACAATACCTTGAAACGTGCAATGACTGACTGTTCGACTTTTAACGGAATATCAAGGACTTTTTGGAGCATGCCGTCTTTACGGTAACGAACTATGTATCCATTTAAACGCGGCTCTATGTGAATATCAGAAACCTTATTGTCAATTGCGTTTGTAATAATTTGGTTTACGAATTTTGCAATCGAGCCCGTTGAATCTTGAAGTTCACTGTCTACTTGTTCCCAAAGAGTTTCTTCTTGTTCAATTTCGGCTGATTCTTCTTCGATTTTTTGGATAATCTTTTCCGTTTCACGCTTTTGCTCTGAGAAGAATGTATCTAATGAGTTTTGAAACTCATAATGCGTCATCAGTAATTGTTTCGGATTTTGTCCGGTTAAATAGATGATTTCTTTTAAAACATCTGGTTTTACCGGAGTAACAACACCGAGCAATAATGTTTTACCGTCAGAAGATATCGGTATAACTTTATTTGTTTTTATGAAGTCTTCAGGTAATATATTGACAAATTTTTCCTGTTTGGCAAGCTGCTCGTTGCTGACTAAATCGTAGCCAGTTTGCAAATGCAAAATTTCTTTCAATTGCGGCAAAGTTATAAAGCCTAATTTGAAAAGAGTAGACCCAATCGGCATCTTCAAACGCTTACTTTCTGCAAGCGCCTGAAGCAATTGCAGGTCTGAGATATAACCTTTTTGAATTAACAATTCACCGAGTTTTGCATTACTTTCGGGTGGTGTATTTGCAGACGCAGCAACACCCATCAAAGGTTTAAGGCTGTTTATTAGCTGTATTAAATCATCGTCTGCTACTTGAATAAACTTAATTTGAAAAGGAAATATCGCTTTAAGTTTTTGATTAATAGTATCTTTATCAGATTGAGAATTTATAGCTACAAACAGGAATTTATCTTTAACACTAATTGGAACAAAATTAAATTGCTCCAATAGTGTACTGTTTACTTTATTCAGTATCTGTTTATTGACACTGTTTTTTAACCTGTTTAATACTTCGTTCATAAATGTTCTTTATAAAGTTTCCTGTCCGCTGATAGCATCTTCGTTATCGGTGATGATTTTTGGAGTAATCATTATAACCATTTCTTCTTTAGATTTTTTGGTACTTGTACTTCTAAACATTGCACCAATGTACGGAATATCGCCTAAGAAAGGAATTTTCTTAACAGATTTGGTTTCATCATCTCTAAGCATACCGCCGATTACGAGTGTTTCACCGTCTTTTATTCTTACATTTTTTAAATCTAAGTTTCTTCTTTGAAGCAAAGTCGCTGCCAAATCCGGTGTTTGAGAGTCTTCAGTAGGAGAATAGATTTGTTCTTTGATGGTTGCATATTCAGGTTTGATGTTAAGAGTTACATAACCGTCAGGACTGATGAATGCCGTCAGTGCAACTTTTATACCGTTATCGTCTGCAATATCGTAATCTCTTTGTGCCGCGCCTGAAGTTACGCCGGAAATTACTTGTGATGTAACAGATTTAACGTAGTCAGAAGTCAAGTCTATAGTTGACTCTTGTCCGTTAGTTACCAAGATACGCGGGTTGGCAACAACTCTTGCTTTGCCGTTTTCAAGCAAGTAATTGATAGCATAAGTAATTGTTGGAGTTCCGCTGAATTTCTGTACTGTATATTTAATTTCCGGTTCATCGCCTGTCATATCGACTACAGAGTAGCTATCACCCTTGAAGAATATCGGATACAATGGGTTTGTTGCAGTTGTTCCATTTGAGAATGTAGCAGAGAAGTATTTGCTCCATACTTGCCATGAATTTTCCATGGTTTTGGATCCGCTTTCGCTTACTTCAATGATAGAGACTTCAAGGTAAGCTTGAGGTTCTTTTTTATCGTTTTGTTTGATGAAATCTTCAATTAATGAGATTTGGTGAGGAGTAGCACCCATTACATTAACAGTACCAAGCCCCGGAGAATATGAAATCTCAAGCGCAAGCAGTGGTAATGAAGAAAATTCAACACTACCGCTTGAAGATGAGTTTGTTGCATTCATACTGGAAGTATAACCGCATGCGATTGTTCCGCCGCCGATAGAGAGGCTGCTGCCGGAAGAATCTGCTGCGGCACCAGTTATTTGGCCTATATCCGATTTTTTGCTTGAATCAACGTCAATAATTGTCGGTAAAAGCTGTGTACAAAGCATATCTGCCATTACATCCGGAGTTACGTGGTTAACTTTATATGTTTTAAATTCCGGTTTTGTATCGAATTGTTCAATAATTTTTCTTGCAATAGCCGCGTCATTTTCTGTTCCAAAAATCAATACTTCATTTTTTCTTGGGTTAGTCGTTGCAACTAAAGTGTTTGATAATCCTGGCTTTTTCAAACCGAAAATATTTTTATTTAAAAAGCTTGCCATTGGCATTGCGTCAATATATTTTACAGGAATTGCAATCATTTTTTTCATATTGATTGTTGTTTTTCCGGGGTCGGAATAGACAATCAATGTGTTATTATCTATTAAATAATACAGTTCATTCATTTCCATAATCATTTCAAACGCTGAATTAAGCGGAACATCAACCAAATCCATAGTTACAGTCCCAGCCACACCATTTTCAAAAATTATGTTTAAGCCGGCTTTGTCAGCAAACATTCTCAAAACTTGCTTAACATCAGAATCTCTCAGGCTTAATGTTATAGGCATTGTTTTTGTTGTAAGAGAGCTTTCGCCTTTTAAAGGAATTGTTACTGTTGGCGAATAGAATTTATCATCTGCGGCCTGAGTTTGAGAAGATACACCGGTGAAAACATCAGGGGTAACCGGCGTAGGATTTGATAAACCTCTAATCCCTTGTAATTCTTGTGCAAGAAGGGTTCCGCTTACGTCAGCGCCTAAATAGTCGCCGATTGAAGCGGCAAACACTGCTGTTAGAGTGTTTGAAAATGCGAATGTGAATAACATTGCACCTGCTAAAATTTTCTTTGTAACTGTATTTTTCATATCTGCTCCTGCTTATTTAATTTATTTTTTGCTTCCACCGAATTTTTTATCTAAATTTGAAATGGTGTTATATTGTAATCCGTCCGTTGCTAACAACTCTCCAACTCCGGCTTTGTAAACATTTGCGCCAAGCTGAACTGTTACTGTCTGAGGAGATATAGAAAGCACCTTATAACCATTCACAACATCACCTGAACGAACGAGATAGTCTGAACTTTCTATATTTAAAATAGCTGATGGATTTTGTTTGTCGTACATTATGCCTGAAACCTTGGTTGTAAGAACCTTTTGGGCATCAGCATCCGCAACAGCTTGCTGAGGCGGATCTATCAAATCATATTTAAGCTTTTGGACTTGTAAATCCGTAAGCTTTTGAGAATTTTCAATACCTGTATTTTCTCCATATGGAACAAAAGGATTTGCCCTTCCTGCATCTTCAACAGAAAGTGCTACCATTTTTTCATTTTTATTTGCAATAACTTCAACACTATCGTCCGCCGGAATTGCTGCTGCCTCTGGAGGCGCCGGTTCTGCGCCGTCTTGCGCAATCTTAGCTGTGCCATCTTCTGGTGCAGCTTGAACGCTATCTTCTACAGGCGCTGTATCAGTATTTTCTGCAACATCCCCCCCGGTTCCAGAACCGCAGCCCGCTGCCGTAAAGGTAACTACCACAAAGAATATTGCTGCAATAAATATTCCAACTTTTTTACTTCCATACTGTTCTTTAACTTTTCCAAATTTCTCTGATATTGTGTTTAAAATAT
>ULUL01045182.1_pt1 | contig 18183 bp, 11 predicted proteins | sample 1958481 | NCBI WGS metagenome assembly ULUL01 (sample SAMEA4835759, study PRJEB28245) | human gut metagenome | biome: gut microbiome; material: fecal sample | place: Denmark | collected 2008 | reverse complement strand
AAAAAAATATATCACAGCCTATAGGATAATGCAAGCCATTTTTAAATATTTTAAGATTTTTCTTAATAAAAATATATTTTTAATGTAAAAATGAAAAAGCCCCGGCAGTTAACCGGAAGCTTTTTCTGGAAATATTAGGAGAAGTAAATTCTTATAAACTTATTTATCGAATGTCTTCTTTCTCTTTAATTCAACACATGCAATTCCTGCTGTTAATGTCATTGCAGCAATATACCATACCATATGGTATGAATCACCTGTCTTAACACCATTATTATCTGATACCACTGGCTCTGTAGCTGGCTGCTCTGCCGGTGTCTCTGGTTTAACAGGCTGCTCTGGTGCTGGTTCTGCTGGTGTTGGATTTTCTGGTTCGCCTGCAGATGTAATCTCCTTACCATCAACAACAAGCTTAACATCTGAAAATGTCACATCAGCACTTCTTGCAACATACATTCCAACATATACATATTCTGAATCTACAGAAGTTAATTTAAAATCAAAACCACCTGTAATAGTTTCTTCATTACCAAATGTACATGCATAACCATCTGTATTACTTTCGATTTTAAGGTTATATGTTTCACCAGCCTTAATCTCATTAGTACATGTTCCGCCCTGTGTAAGAGCGCCACTCTTTCTTGCAAAACAGTTCCATACAGAACCTTTCTTAGTAAGTTTAAGTGGACCAGCTGCAACATAATCACCTAAAGTATTATTATTATTCTGATCAATATACATATCATCTCTTGCCATAAGACCGAATGATACCTGATCATTAGATGTAAAACTGTTTACAGTCGCCTTTGCTGTAATTGTAAAATTACTGTTTGCTGGAACTCTGTAATAATACATAGCAATTCCATCAGCAGTACCTGCTATCTTTCCTGCTCCATTAACAGCAATATTAATATTACCATTGTCAAGACTCTCAAGCTTAAATTTAGATGCTATCTTATCATTGCCGCCAACATTTCCAAATACAGTTCCCTTAAAGATTCCTGCATTAGCCCATAATTCGCTGTCTTTTAAATCATTTGAATATTCTGACTCTTTATAATCAGGATTAGACTTTAAAACATCACTCTTAGTTGGTGCTTTAGCATCAATAATATGCTCTGCAAGTCCTGCTACATTAAGTTCCTTAATTGTCTTAGTAACAAGATATGCATTATATGTTCCGCCCCAGATATTAGTATGCGTATTGTCTACACTTTCTGGCTTTGATGATGTCCATGCATGTAAATTAACTGTCTCGGCTGCTCCTAATGAATCATATAATTTCTTAGTAAGAGAAGTCATATCAACCACTGGAACATTAAGATCTTTTCCAAGATTAATGATTGCCTGTGGATAACTTCCTCCTTCAAACTCTCCTGAAGCAGCTGTAACATGAAGCTGGCTGTCAGACCAGTTGCCATCAGCAGTTCTTCTTACAATCGGTGTGCATAAAACAACAGTTGTTCCTGCTGCCTGTGCCGGCTTTATATAATTCTCATATAAAGAATTAGCAAATGAGCCTGCTGTTTTATAATCTCCATTAGGGTTAGTATATCTTCCGCTCTCCGCTTTTTCATCATTGTGGCCGAAACCAACAAGAAGAAAATCTCCCTTTTTCATTCCAGCTATAAGCTCACCATACTCCTTATCTGCTGTATAGCTTGTTGAACTTCTTCCTGATAAAGCAATATTCTTTACCTCAAAAGTTCCATCCAGATACTTATCAATCTGTGTTCCCCATCCATATCTAGGATAATAATAATTGTCTGTGAAAGCACTGACTGTCGAATCTCCCACAATCCAGACAACAGGCTTTGATGAATCTGATTCCTCAGCTCCTGCAAATGTGCCAAATCCAAAACTCATAACAAGCAAAAGAACTGCACTAAGCAGACAACTGATTCGTCTTCTATTTTTGTTTTTCATAACAAAGACCATTCCTTTCTTTCATTTGTTCAAATTGTAAACTATGAACCAGTGTCAAGGTCAAGTCTTTGTGTATATTTTACCATAAAATGTTTTTACAAAAAAATCCCCGCACTATGTGCGGGGAAATTCACAAAATATTAATACGCTATACCATTAGATACTTCTACATAATAAATATTAACTCCACCAGATTCTGATACAATATAATATTCACCTGCCTCATCTAATCTGAATGATACTGACTTAAGTGAAGAACCAGGTATCTTAGCTGTACTTGTTACATCATTACCGTTCTTATCAATAATCTTAATAAGTCTGCTTGTATCTGTATCTGAGCTTGTTGCATATATCTTTACCTTAGATTCACCTGCTGTCTTAAATGCAATTGCTCTTGCAGATTCGCTTCCTGCACCGCTAAGCTTGATTCTCTTTGTAAAGCTGATATTCTTGTAATCCTTATCACTCTTATCAACTGTTACAGTCTTTTTGCTTGTTGCAACAATCTTAAGACCATCAACTACAGTTGAACTCTTAATCTTTCCTGTTGAAACATCATTAGCATTAAGAATTAATTTTTCACCCTTTGTTGATACTGAAGAAGCTTCTGTTGCCTTTGTTGTTGCCTCTGTCGCCTTAGTTGGAGCCTGTGTCTCCTTTGTTGTTGCCTCTGTCGCCTTAGTTGGAGCCTGCGTCTCCTTTGTTGCTGCCTCTGTCGCCTTAGTTGTTTCCTGAGCCTTTGTTGTCTCTTCTGGCTTAGTTACCTCAGATGATGAATTCTTTGAAGATACACTAATCATCTGATTAGCAACATTGAATCTTGCTCCCATTGAAGCATAGCTTCCTATTGTCTCATAGAGACCGTTCATATTAACAGTTCCATCAGAATTTCTAAGCTGTTTATCTATATTTTTGCTCATATCGATTGCATTAACAGTGTTCTTAAACATTCCAGCTGTCTTAGCAGGGTCAGTTACAACAGTTCCCTTCTTATCTCCACTTACTAAAGAAGTAAACAAAGAACCTGAAAGATTATAATACTTACCTGAATTGTAATATATTGAATCAGCCATTTTACCAGTAAACTTATCTGAATCAATTGCACCAGCTGATACAAGTCCCTTAAATATTGCTGCACTTGATGTTCTGTAACATAAGAAGTTACCCTTCTTAGCATACTTTCCATTGCCCCATGCTGTAACATTTACAATTGTAAGACCTGTTGGGTTATTATTATCTGTAAATCCTGTTGCACCATTGTCAAATGACAGACAATTCATTACATTATGTGGAGTTCCAACACCTGAACCACCAAGCTTAAATCCATTCATATCTCCATTAGCATAATGAACACCATTAGATAATGTTCCGTTGTTAAATGCAACGCAATTTCTTATTGTAATTACACCTATAGGACCTGTTGCACTCTTTGCAAATAAATCCCATCCATCATCTGAGTTGCTGTATGATATACATCCGTCAAATACATTGCCTTCACCACATGTAAGCTTTGCAGCAAATCCATCTGCATTCTCACCTGTACCACCCTGGTCAGGGAAATCACAGTTATCATGTGATGTACAGTTGATAATCAGGTTATTTGATGGCCATAAATCTTTAGTAGCAGCTGTTGTGTCATATCTTGAAATCTGGAGTCCTGAATCTCTGTTTGCTTCAAATACACATTTTTCAAAAATGTTGTTATTACCAGCAAGTAATACTCCGTTATCTCCAGCACCATAGAAATTAATTCCCTGGAAATACCAGTAATCTCCATCTACAACTACACCTCTGTTAGCTCCGTCAAGCTTCTGTGCTGAAAAATCAAACTTAACTTCCTTGCCACTTTCAGCCTTTACAATAATATAAGAGCCTGATTTTCCATTCATGGCATTATTAATTACAATTGTATCAGAGAACTTATATGTTCCCTCTTTTACAATAATTACATCGCCAGCCTTAGCTGAACTGATTGCATTAAGAATTTCATTTGAAGATGATACATATTTTGCATTCTTGAAATCTGCATCTTTCTTCTTACTGATATCTGTATACGCACCTGAATAAGAAAGGCTTGTCTTATCATATGATGTTGTTGCATCTGAACCCGTTGTTTCCTTTTCAGTTGCCTTTGTTGCGCTTTCTGTTGATTTAGTTGTTGCCTGTGTTGCTTTTGTTGTTGTCTGTGTTTCCTTTGTTGTTGCCTGTGTTGCTTTTGTTGTACTCTCTGTTGCCTTAGTTTCTTCTGTTGTTGGATCTGGTGATACAATCTTCGCATTAGTACCACCTACAGAAACAAGGTCTGTATTCTTGTAATTAGTAACTGTTGCCTTTAATTCCTTATCTATGGCATATACAGAATCATCTTTATCAGAGAATGTCCATGAAATCACTCCACCACCAAGGCTTCCTGCTCCCTTTGCAGATGTTACTACTGAAGGTACATCTTCTGCATTATTAAGACTTCCTGATTTAACTCCGAGATCCTTAGTTGTATCAAAGTTATCATAAGATGTTGCACCTGCTACAGTCTTATATGAAGATGGAACTTTCTCATCTGCTGACTTTGCAAGGTATGCATCAAATGATGCTGCATTTGCAGAATCACCTGTTTCTGAAACAGCATTTGCATAGATAATCTTCTGTGCACCTACGATAACATTTCCATATGCTTTAATGATACCACCGTTCTCACCTGAGAATGTACCCTCACCAAGTGCATCTGTTCCCTGATTAGATGAAAGCATTGGATTCTTACAGTTTCTAAAATAGTTATTCTGTATGAATAATGAAGAACCCATTGTTGAACCAGCACCATACTTTGCATTGCCATCATAGTAGTTGTTATACATATGCACTGACATTGTTCTTACTCTTGCATGTCTTGAATCAGAATGATCAAACCAGTTATGATGATATGTAATATAGTTAGGACCAGACTCGCTCTTCATTCCACATAACGAGCACTTACCTGAATCATAAAAATGTACATACGAAACTGTTATATACTGTGAATTACCTTTAATGTCAATTGAACCATCACCCTTTGCCTGGTCAGCATCCCCACCTGCTTTACCATAGTACAGATCAACATTGTGAATCCATACATTGCAGTTTGCTGTATCGAGAGAAATACCATCATCCATGAAATTAATAATTGAAAAATTTCTCATCTCAACATTTCCTGCATTTCTTAAGAGGAAACCGAATCCATTGATTGTTGCATCATCTCCGATACCCTCTATTGTCATATTAAGATTTGAATAAGCACTAGCTCCTTTAATCTGTACTCCCTCAGATGAACTTGAAAACTTATCCATTGCAGTATCTGTAACGCATCCGATTACACGAACATCAAGTGCTCTTGTTTCTATCCCCTTGCTAGCACTCTTTGTATATGCATCAATTATTGTCTGAAGACCTGTATATTCCTTCTCTCCCTTTGCCTCTTTTACTGATGCCTTAATTGTCTTTGCATTATCGTTAGTAACATAAAGAACAATCGCATCTGCCTTAAGTGTTCCATTCTCATTGTAAGCACCTGAACCTGTTTTATATTTTGATTCAGATGAAAATGCAAATCCGGATCTGTCATAAGAACTTACATTGAGTGTCTTAGTAACCTGTGCTTTGTCAGTAACTTCCTTTCCGTTCTTTACAGGAACCACCTTAATAACATAGTCACCTGCCGCAAGTCCTACTGCATCAACCCTGTAGTAGTTCTTATACTTTCTGATAAGTTCATTGTCGATTCTTGCATAAGCAGAATCTGACTGACTGGCTTTCTTGATATATGCTGTATATCCTTCTGCCTGATTATCAATGGTCCACTGTGCATATGCTGACTCTAACCATCCTGCCGCACCATCAATAAATTTAACTGTTCCAACATCCGCCTTTGCTGTAAGAAGTGATGTAGGAATCACGATACTCACAATCATAACCAATGCAAGTACCCATGCCCATTTTCTACGAGCTGCTTTGCTAATAATAGCTTTCATGTTTTGCTTTTCCTCCTCAATACATTTTTTTGTGCATTTTGCTTTAACCAGCAAGGGTTTATGTCGTTATATTAGCAACTTTTACTCAAAAAGTACATGTATGTTAAGTAGGAAATAGGTACCATTTTCATAACTTTTAAGTACTTCATATTAAAATATGACAAAAATATGTAAAACACCGTGGCACATTTGCTATTAAGCTAATATGCCACGGTGCAGATTAAGCATCCGGATATTCCAATATATATCTCTCATAACCATTAATTATCTTAGTATTCTCATTATATTCATATTCCTGCTTAAACTTCATCTGGTAGGTCTTGTGGATATGACCATGGATGAAATACTTAGGCTTATATTTTTCCAACAGATAATTAAAGCCCTCAAAACCCTTATGCGGTTCGTCAGGTCCGTCACCTATTCCCGCTGCCGGTGAATGTGTAAGCAGTATATCAAAGCCCCTGTTCTTCTTTATTGAAAGCCACATTTTATTAATTCTGTGGTTCATCTCTTTCTGTGTATACTGGTTCTTTCCCTTCTTATAGCGTATAGAACCACCAAGTCCCATAATACGGACACCTTTATACACATATATCTTATCCTCAATATTGATACATCCATCCGGTGGCTGTATATCATAACAGTCATCATGATTGCCATGCACATAAAGAATAGGTACTTTTGAAAATGATGCAAGAAACGACAGATACTGGGGCTTTAAATCCCCTGCTGAAAGTATAAGATCTATACCTTCCAATTTTTCCTTTTCGAAATAATCCCATAAGTACTTTGATTCAACATCCGCTAACACAAGTATTTTCATTAATAATTCCCCAGCCACCACTGCAGGCAGCATGCTTTCTATTCTTCTTCTTTGACAACACCCTGAAGTGCCATTTTTAATTTAGCATTATCTGTAAGTTCATTATACCGAGGCAGTCTGCCAACCACATTATCAAGCAGCCAGTCCATAGTAATTATATGTTCCGGATCAATAAGCTTCCCTTCTTCAACCCTTATATTACCCTGCTGATCTTTTAATTCACCCTCAAACACTCTGAACCTTGCTTCCTTAAGTTCTTTCTCAAAGAGCTTTACAAGTCTCTTAGTTGCTGATGGCAGACTCTCTGAATATATAAGATCAACAACTCCTGCCGACATTCCCCACCAGTAATTAAGTGCTTTTACATTATCGCCGTCCTCATCCTTACTCCATGAACCACTCATAATGCTCTGTATAAGCTTTTCATAAAAAACTCCCCAGTGCCATACAGGCATAGCCAGGTGCTTATCCGAATCACTCGCTTTATACAACCCGAACTTTCTCTTACTCTTGCCCGGAGTAATCATATCCTGATTAGAAATAATGCTTATATTCTTCTTAGCAAGATTTTCCTCTGAATCATTATCCTTAATACTGTTCCATTCAAGGTAAACCTTGGCTCTTGGATTAACAAACTTTACTCCCAATGCAAATGCATTAATATTCGCACATGCCCCATAAACCGGATTATCAGCTATATAACCAACATTATCGTCATCAGCCATTGAACCTGCAATAATCCCTGTTATAAACTTTGCTTCAAACATTCTTGCATAATATGACCTGATATATTTATGTGAAATGTTAAGAGAACAATCAAGAATCTTTACTGACGGATGTGCTATTGCAGCTTTAAGTCCAGCCATATTCATCGCCGAAGATGTCACGAATATAAGATCACATCCTTTATCTATAAGTCTGTTGATTGCCGCCTCATCATTCTGCTCCGGTATCACATTCTCCTCAACGTATGTCTCTATCTGGTCACCAAATGTATCATCAATATACTGTCTTCCAAGCTCATGTGCATAACACCACTCTGAATCCTGCGGTGTTTTTTCATATACAAATCCAACCTTAAGCTTCTTAACTCCTCCACCCATTGGAAGCAGATAGCTTAATATATTCTTCTTAGGTGCTGCTGCCGGCGTCATCTTAAGTTCCACTTCGCTGTTGTCATCAAGAAGCTCGAATTCAGCCCATGTCTTGGCGACATTCTTTGCCATCTCAGACTTAGTCATCTTCTTAACAGCATCATATCCGTGAATATGAATGAAGCGTAAAAATGAATCTCCTGTTGGAAAATCAAACTTATCCCCTCCTCTTGATTCATAAGCAAGCCTGAAATTAAGATAGCACGAAACAAGGTCTTTCTTATCATCCTCATCCATTGGTTCTCCTGGTGTAATTCCAACCAGCTCCATAAGAGTTGTAAAACTGCCCTCTTTACTGAAATATATATCGTTTAACTTGGTAGATTTATAAAAATCCATGAATTCATAATATATCTTAACATCAGGATCATCACTGTATTTAGGTATCTTTCTTATAACCTGTGCACTTACTGTCACCGCCTTAAAATATTTAAGTACACTGACTCTTTTATTACCTTCAAGCACATAGAACTTATTCATGTACTCATATACTTTAATATCGTCTCTTATTCCTTCATTCACCTGACTGTCGCTAAGCGAAGCCCACTTTGCTGAAAATTCTGTTCCCCAGTCAAGTATAGGCATGAAGTTGTCTGCAAATGCAGTAGTTCTACCTGCTGTACATGTTCCAACCACAAGTCTTAACGGAATCTGGTCACTTCCAAGACTAACTTCTCTGTCAATACTGTTTTCATCAATAATATCCTCCAAAACCGGAAGATATGGGTACGTACCCTTATTTACACACGCATGATATTCTTTTTTACCAATCTTTACTGCACTAAGATAATCCTGTACTGACATATCTTCTACCTTTCCTTTCTGTCTGCATTCTACCGTTTAATGTTCCTGTATGTAACATTTGCAGACCGCCATATCTTATTTATTTCTACTTACATATATAAAACTATCACATTTTCACCAAAAAATACACCTTAAAATTGACTTTTGTTAATTATGCTAGTATCTTATTCGATAGGCTTGAAATTTTTCTATATTTCGGGTCTGAATAAAATGCATGCAGATACGCATTTAAAGAAATGGAGTATACATATGAATATTGAATTTTCTAAGAGAGCTGACCGCTTTGGCAGCAACATTTTTAATATACTTAATCAGAAAAAGAATGACAGACTTGCACAGGGAAAGCCGGTATATAACTTTACTGTAGGAACTCCTGATTTCAAGCCTGATGAATCTGTTATGAAGGTTGTTTCAGAGGCAGCACTTGACCCTGAGAATTACAAGTACTCACTTGGTGATACTGATGAATTGCTTGACGCTGTATGCAAATGGTACAAACGCCGTTACAACACCGTTATCACACCTGATGAAGTCGCCTCTGTATTCGGAACCCAGGAAGGCATGGCTCATATTGCCCTTGCTTTATGCAATCCGGGAGATTTATGCTTAGTTCCTAATCCGGGATATCCTATATTCGAGATTGGACCATTCCTGTGTGATGCACAGATTGCTTATTACAATCTTCTTCCAGAGAATGATTATCTTATAGATTTTGATTCTATTGATGAAGATACTGCAAAAAGAGCCAAAATGATGGTTGTATCTTATCCACTGAATCCTGTATGTGCTACTGCACCTGATGAATTCTACGATAAACTCATCGCATTTGCAAAGAAATATAACATCATTATTATTCACGACAACGCATATTCTGAGATTATATATGACGGACAGATTGGTGGCTCTTTCTTAAGCCACGAAGGTGCTATGGAAGTCGGAGTTGAATTCAACTCTCTTTCTAAGACTTATAATCTTACTGGTCTGCGCCTTTCATTTCTTATCGGAAACCGTGAAATCGTAAGCAAATTCAAAACTGTCCGCTCACAATTTGACTATGGAACAAGTCTTATATACCAGAAAGCTGCTGTTGCTGCACTTAACGGTCCGCAGGAATATGTCGCTGACAACCGTGCTGAATATGAGTTAAGAAGAAATGCTCTCGTTGCCGGAATTAAGAAGCTTGGACTTAAACCTGCTGATGTTAAAGGCACAATGTTTGTATGGGCTGCCATTCCTGACGGCTATACCAGTTCAGCTGATTATGTTATGGAACTTCTTAATAAGACTGGCGTTTTATGTACACCTGGAAGCAGCTTCGGAAGCCTTGGAGAAGGTCATGTAAGATTTGCCCTTGTACTTCCCCATGAAGAAATCGAGAATATATTTTCTAATCTGTAATTCACAAAAAAACATAATATACGTACAAAACCCCGTAACCTGCAAAACAGAATACGGGGTTTATATGTATCTTTGCTATTAACAATCACTGGTGATTAGCCACGAATCTTCTTAACAAGAGCAACAGCCTCTGCTGTCATATCCTTAATCTTGTCAAATTCTCCTGCCTTAATCATATCACCCTTAACCATCCATGAACCACCACAGCAGAAGATCTTATCGCATGATAAGAATTCCTCAAGGTTGGCTGTGTTGATACCACCTGTAGGCATGATTCTTACATTAGTGTAAGCTGCGCACATAGCCTTGATCATCTTAATTCCACCTGCAGCTGTAGCTGGGAAGAATTTAACTCTTGTAAGGCCTCTCTTAACAGCCTGTGCAAGCTCTGAAGGTGTAACGATACCTGGCATAACAGGAATGTTCTTAGAAATACAGTAATCAACGATTTCTGGATCAAATCCTGGGCTTACGATAACTGAAGCACCAGCTGCTACAGCTCTGTCAACCTGCTCTGTTGTAAGTACTGTACCTGCTGCAAGTACCATATCTGGATATGCTTCATGCATAAGACGGATAGATTCCTCAGCTGCTGCTGTACGGAATGTAACCTCTGCACAAGGAAGACCACCATCAACTAAAGCCTTAGCTAATGGAAGTGCATCTTTAGCATCATTCAATACTACTACTGGAATTACTCCAAGTTCTTCAAATTTGTCTGCAATATTGCTCATAATTATATAGACTCCTTTCATATTTTCCCAATCTCTGGGATAATTTTGTCCGCAAATATTCTATCACACTCTCAGCACCATTACAAGCATTATAAATGTTGTTATTCCCTCAGCAACGGCATACGCAAGCCATACTCCTGTCATTCCAAAAAGTGCTGACATTACAAAAACTGCACCTAAAATCAGCACAAATCCTCTTGCCACAGAAACAACTGCCGCTTTAAACGCATCCTCTGTTGCACTGAATGCACCGCCACCTACAATATTAATTCCCGCAAAGAATATTCCAATAAAATATAACTTAACGCCTTCTGTTGCGTAAAGCCTTAACATTTCTGAACCTTCACTGTTAAACACTGCGACAAACTGTCCTGCAAATATAAACAATATACTATACATAACCGCTGCAAGTACCAATGCTGTTGTATATCCCATTCGTTTTAACTGTTTACATCCATCCTTGTCTCCCCTGCCGAAACAACTGCTTATAAGTGGCTGACTTCCCTGTGCAACACCATTAAATACCGCAGTTGTGACAATTGCAATATTAGCCACAACTCCGTATGCAGCTACTCCAACATTACCAGCCAGCTTAAGAATTACGAAATTAAAAACAAGTGTAATAACAGCTGATGACATCTCTCCAACAAATGCCGATATACCAAGCTGGCACCCTGCCACAAGTTTTCTGACTGAAGGCTTACACACAACAAGCCTGACACTGCTTTTCTTAGAGAAGAAATGTATGCTGCATATTCCCATTCCGATAATCGGCGACAAAGCTGTTGCCAGTGCTGCACCTTCCATTCCCAGATTCATCGGGAACATGAGAATATAGTCAAATACTATATTAAACAAACTGCTAAAAAGTGTTGCACTCATAGCAATTCCCGGTGCTCCGTCATTTCTTACAAATGCATTAGTCACATAATTACACATAAACATCGGTGCAAAACACATGAATATCTTAGTGTAATTATTCCCAACTGCTACAATATGTTCATCAGCTCCTAGAACACGCATGATATCTGCCGAAAAGAATATTCCGGCAAAAACGAATATCATACTTGACAATATACACCATATTAATGCATTCCAGAAATAATCATCTGCATCTGCATCTTTTTTAATCTTACTGATTGCATATCTTATAGCTGAACCAACACCAATCATCTCACCAATTGAGAATATTATACTATATAATGGCATAACAAGATTTAATGCTGTAAGTCCGTCTGCTCCCTTTGCTATAGATATAAAATACGAGTCAGCAAGAACGTAGCATGAAAACCCTATCATTCCGAGAATATTCTGCGATACATATTTAGAAAAATTCTTTCTGTTTTCCTCCTTGCTCATCGAAATCTCCTTAATTAAATAATATAAGTTACAAAAACGGCTCCCGTTGGGAGCCGCATTTTACACACTATCATATCTCTTAGCGCAAAGCAATTACATGCCCATAATTATTTACTTAGTTCCGAAGATTCGGTCTCCGGCATCCCCAAGTCCTGGGCAGATATAAGCATCTGCATTAAGCTCTCTGTCAAGATGTCCAATGTATATCTGAACATCTGGATGTGCCTTATGAAGCTTTTCAACTCCCTCTGGGGCAGCTATGATACACATGAACTTAATCTGCTTTCCGCCAACCTTCTTTATCTGGTCAATTGCATCAACTGCCGAACCACCTGTTGCAAGCATCGGATCTGTTACAACAATAGTTCTTTCCTCAATTGGATGTGGAAGCTTGCAGTAATATGGTACCGGCTCATGTGTCTCTTCATTACGGTACATTCCAATATGTCCAACCTTAGCTGTTGGTACAAGTGAAAGTACACCAGGAACCATGCCAAGGCCTGCCCTTAAGATAGGAACAATTGCAAGCTTACGTCCTGAAATCATAGGTGTCATACAAGTCTCAATAGGTGTCTCAATCTCTACATCTTCTGTTGGAAGATCTGATAATGCCTCAAAACCTTCAAGCATAGCTATTTCTTCAACGAGCTTTCTAAATTCATTAGTTCCTGTTTTCTTATCTCTAAGAATTGAAATCTTATGCTGGATAAGTGGATGTGTAAATATTGTTATATTCTTCTCATTCTCAAAATCCATCATTATTAAGTACCTCCAAATTTTATTGTTATTTACTTATTATCTTCTGATTCTTCTTTTTCAGAGTCTGTGTTCATAACATAAACTCCACGGCTGCTGTCACCTGCTGGATTCTTACCGAATTCATAATCATTACCAGGTAATATAGCATTAAGAAGAATACCTGCTATAGCAGCGATTGCAAGTGCTGTAAGTGTTATAGATGTTCCACCGATTGTAAATGTAAGTCCACCACCGAAGCCTAAACCACATACAAATATAACACCTGCAATAATAAGGTTTCTTGACTTAGTAAGGTCAACCTTGTTCTCAACAACATTTCTTACACCGATAGCTGAAATCATACCATAAAGCATGAATGATATACCACCGATAATTGCTGTTGGCATAGTTGATATAACTGATGAAAACTTAGGTATGAATGAAAGTATAATTGCAAATACTGCTGCAATTCTGATTACTCTTGGGTCATATACCTTAGAAAGTTCAAGAACTCCTGTGTTCTCACCATATGTAGTATTAGCCGGACCTCCAATTGCACCTGCAAATGCTGTTGCAACACCATCACCAATAAGTGTTCTGTGAAGACCTGGATCTGCTAAGTAGTTTTCTTCAACTGTAGCCGAAATAGCTGACATATCTCCGATATGCTCCATCATTGTTGCAATAGCAATAGGTGCCATTACAAGGATTGCTGTTACATCAAACTTCATAAACTGGAACTTTGGAATTCCTACCCATGAAGCAGATGCAATTGATGAGAAATTAAGTATTGCTGAACCATCAGGATTATGTACGCCGCATGCATTAAGAATAAGTGCAAATACATATGAAATTACTACACCCATAAGAATAGGAATAATCTTGAAAAGTCCCTTGCCCCATATATTGAATATAATAATTACAGCAAGTGCAACAAATGCAAGTAACCAGTTAGTTGAAGCATTTGTAATAGCTGAACCTGCAAGTGAAAGACCAATACATATAATGATAGGTCCTGTAACTACAGGTGGAAGGAATTTCATAACTCTGTTGACTCCAACAAGCTTAATTATAAGTGCAAGTACAAAGTAAAGCATTCCGGCAACAAATATACCACCACATGCATAAGCAGCCTTATCATTAGCTGACATTCCAGCATACATACCGCTGTCAAGATTAGCTACTGTGTAGAATCCACCAAGAAATGCAAAGGAAGATCCTAAGAATGCAGGTACTTTGAATTTAGTACATAGGTGGAATATCAATGTACCAAAGCCTGCACAGAAAAGTGTTACTGATACAGACAGACCTCTGGTAAGTTCCTCACCACAGGCAGCCTGAAAATATCCTGATACCAGAATAGGTACAAGAATAGTTGCGCCAAACATGGCAAACATATGCTGAATACCAAGAATCAGCATCTTCGCTTTACCAAGCTTTCTGGCATCACGAATAGGTTCGATTTTCTTTTGTTCCATAATACGCTCCAATCAATATATATTTTCATATTATTATAGAACATAATAAGATTTCGGGCAATGAAAAAATATTCCATTTTAAACATTTCGGGGCATGAAAAGCTTTCGCCTTCCATGCCCCGAAACTCGTGTTATGGTCAGAAATTGGATTATTTCTCTTCTGCAATCGCAGCCTGTGCTGCTGCAAGTCTTGCAATAGGTACTCTGAATGGTGAGCAGCTCACATAATCAAGCCCAATCTTGTGGCAGAATGCAACTGATGAAGGATCTCCACCATGCTCTCCACAGATACCTATGTGAAGATCCGGATTAACCGGTCTTCCAAGCTTTATTGTCATCTCCATAAGCTTGCCTACACCATTCTGGTCAAGCTTTGCAAATGGGTCATTCTCAAATATCTTAGATTCATAGTATGCATTAAGGAACTTACCAGCGTCATCTCTTGAGAATCCGAATGTCATCTGTGTAAGATCGTTAGTACCAAAGCAGAAGAAATCAGCTTCCTTGGCAATCTCATCAGCAGTAAGTGCAGCTCTAGGAATCTCAATCATAGTACCAACCTCGTATTCAAGGTCGATTCCTGCTGCCTTAATCTCTTCATCTGCTGTCTCAACAACAGTCTTCTTTACATACTTTAATTCCTTAACCTCACAGATAAGCGGAATCATAATCTCCGGCTTAACATTCCAGTCAGGATGTGCCTTCTTAACATTGATTGCAGCTCTTATAACAGCTCTTGTCTGCATCTTGGCAATCTCTGGATATGTTACTGCAAGACGGCATCCTCTGTGTCCCATCATTGGATTAAACTCATGAAGACTTGCAATAATATTCTTAATAGTCTCTACTGACTTGCCCTGTGATTCAGCTAACTTCTTAATATCTTCTTCCTCTGTAGGAACAAATTCATGAAGAGGTGGATCAAGGAATCTGATAGTTACAGGATTACCTTCAAGTGCCTCATAAAGTGCTTCGAAATCTCCCTGCTGATATGGCAGAATCTTATCCAGTGCTGCTTCTCTTTCTTCTACAGTATCAGAACATATCATCTCTCTGAATGCTGCAATTCTGTCCTCTTCAAAGAACATATGCTCAGTACGGCAAAGTCCGATACCTTCTGCTCCAAGTTCTCTTGCCTTCTTGGCATCCTTAGGAGTATCTGCATTAGTACGAACCTTTAACTTTCTGTACTTATCAGCCCACTCCATAACTCTTTCAAACTCTCCTGCAATCTTGGCATCAACCGTAGGAATCTGCCCATCATATATGTTGCCTGTTGTACCATCAATAGATATATAATCTCCTTCATGGTATTCCTTGCCTGCAAGTGTGAACTTCTTATTAGCTTCATCCATTGCAATATCACCACAGCCAGATACACAGCAGGTTCCCATACCTCTTGCAACAACCGCTGCATGGCTTGTCATACCTCCTCTTACAGTAAGAATACCCTGTGAAGCCTTCATACCTGTAATATCTTCTGGCGATGTCTCAAGTCTTACAAGAACAACCTTCTCTCCTCTTGCATTCCACTCTTCTGCGTCTTCTGCTGAGAAAACAATCTTACCACATGCAGCGCCAGGAGATGCTCCAAGACCTCTTCCTGCTGGAGTTGCAGCCTTAAGTGCAGCTGCATCAAACTGAGGATGAAGAAGTGTATCAAGATTACGAGGATCAATCATTGCAACTGCTTCCTTCTCTGTTCTCATCCCCTCATCTACAAGGTCACATGCAATCTTTAATGCTGCCTGTGCTGTTCTCTTACCATTACGTGTCTGTAACATAAACAGCTTGCCATGCTCTACTGTAAATTCCATATCCTGCATATCTCTGTAATGTTCTTCCAGAGTTGCACACACATCCTTAAACTGCTCAAATGCTTCCGGGAACTTCTCACTCATTTCCTGAATATGCATTGGGGTTCTTACTCCGGCAACAACATCTTCACCCTGTGCGTTAGTAAGGAACTCTCCAAAAAGTCCTTTAGCACCAGTTGCAGGATCTCTTGTAAATGCAACACCAGTTCCACAGTCATCCCCCATATTACCAAATGCCATAGACTGTACATTAACCGCTGTTCCCCAAGAATAAGGAATATCATTATCTCTTCTGTATACATTAGCTCTTGGGTTGTCCCATGAACGGAATACAGCTTTTATAGCTCCGTATAACTGTTCCTTAGGATCATCTGGGAAATCCTTGCCAATCTTAGACTTATATTCAACCTTAAACTGTGTTGCAAGCTCCTTAAGATCATCCGCTGTAAGCTCTACATCAAGCTTAACCCCTCTCTCATCCTTCATCTTGTCAATAAGCTCTTCGAAATATTTCTTGCCAACTTCCATAACTACATCTGAATACATCTGGATAAATCTTCTATAACAATCCCATGCCCATCTTGGATTGCCGGATTTCTGTGCAATTACATTAACAACGTCCTCGTTAAGTCCAAGATTAAGGATTGTATCCATCATACCCGGCATAGAAGCTCTTGCTCCAGAACGAACAGAAACTAAAAGTGGATTCTCCATATCTCCAAACTTCTTGCCTGTAATCTGTTCCATCTTCTCAATATGTTCGTTAATCTGTCCCATGATCTCATCATTGATTTCTCTACCATCCTCGTAATACTGGGTACAAGCTTCCGTAGTAATTGTGAATCCCTGTGGTACAGGTAGACCGATATTAGTCATCTCTGCCAGATTCGCACCTTTACCACCGAGAAGCTCACGCATATCTGCGTTACCCTCTGTAAACAAATACACCCATTTCTTTCCCATAACAAAACCTCCATAATTTAATATTCAGTTATTTAAGTAGTATATTTCTTAGCTTGTTAAAATTATAACATAGTAATCGTTTTCGTGCAACCATAAATGTATTTATTTTAATACAATTTTATATACAAGCCTTACATTTACAGAATATGCTTAATATGGGAAAATATTCATGCTGTACTAAATAGTACAACAATAGAGCCATCACTGAAAACACAATATAAGGAGGATTTTTCTATGCCTAAAGACCCTGTTATGCTTTTAAGCTTTGTCAATACACAACTTCGAGACAATTACAATACATTAGAGGAACTGTGCAAATCTTATATGATTTCTGAGGAAGAAATAACCAATAAGTTAAAATCAATTAATTATGAATATAATACTGAAAAGAACCAGTTTATCTAGTTCTGTATAAATATGTCTTAATCTGATTATTGATTCGTTGTTCATGATACCTATAGGTAGTCGCATTATCACTTGATTTATAGGACATATCCAGGCAGAATCCTTATTCAACCTTCACTTTTTCTTCCAATCTGCCTATAGATAAACTTCCTCGTGCCTGCCTGATAGGTATATTCCTGCAATTTCATGTATTTCTGCCTAAAATTTGCCTATATAGATTGATTATTTATTGTTCTTATAGGAACACGCAGAAGTAAGCTCCTGAACAGAAACAGACTTTTCCATAAAATAAAAGCAATGCCAGTATCCACTCTTCCCAGCATTGCTTTATCTTTATATATTATATTGTCAGCTATCACTCCATATCCGGACACTTGTATCCCGCATTAATCATATTAGCTCGCAGCTTTTCTACACTTACCCCTAGCTTTTGTGCACCCTTTTCCATACTTATGCTCTCATCTTCGACCAGTGAATATATCATCCGGTTGCCTTCTTCTCTTCCTTTCTGAAGTCCTTTCTCAATTCCCCTGTCTTCAAGTCTCTGCGCTACATCACACATATTGCTCACTCCTTCCTTATC
>ULUL01045255.1_pt1 | contig 18364 bp, 18 predicted proteins | sample 1958481 | NCBI WGS metagenome assembly ULUL01 (sample SAMEA4835759, study PRJEB28245) | human gut metagenome | biome: gut microbiome; material: fecal sample | place: Denmark | collected 2008 | reverse complement strand
GGCAACAAAAACCTTATTGCAAGCCAAAACACCGCAACACGCATAAAGTGTGTAGTGTGGTGTTTTACAGTTTTAACTGTCTTGCAATATTGTTTTTGTTGCCGAGATTGGATAGTAGTATAGACTATGATTTATAGCATTTATATAAAGCATTTACTTTATACACTAAGAAATCTTATTTTTTATTCCTTAAAAGAAAATATTTTAAGAGAGTGAGTTTTTCCGTGTCCGAATCATCTCCACCAAATAAGAACCGCAATTTTGATACAAAGTGTATCTTAATTGCGGTTCATTTTTTATCTCTTAAAAACGGCTTGTAATCAGTATTTACGGCATTTTTGCCGATTAGTAAAGTGTCAGAGTGAATAAAAAATACGGCTGTTTTGTAATAAAAAAGGTAGCCGTTGAGTGTGTTTTTAGAGCCGATTTTTTATTCTGACACAAAACTTTTTGACCGTTTCATTTTTAAAAATAAGCGTTTCATTTTTCAAAATCAGAATTTATAACGGATGTCCTGTTTTTGGTTCATCTGTCTTGTTAAAATAAACACATAAATAAAAGAAAACTGATTGACTATTATGTAAAATAATGATACTCTTATTATGAGGTGATTGTATGTGTACTCCGCATTTTGAAATTCAGAACGGTGTTCTGGCAAAGTGCATGATGTCGGGAGAAGAAAACGTGACTGTCACAATTCCCGACGGTGTAACAAGCATCGGAAAAGATACTTTTTTTGATTGTGGATTATTGCAAAGCATAACAATTCCTGACAGTGTGATAAGCATTGGGAATAAGGCTTTTGCGAGATGCACAGCCTTGGAAAACATAACAATACCAAACGGTGTAATAAACATTGGAAATTATGTCTTTGCAGGATGTAATTCGTTGCAAAGCATAAATGTAAGCGAGGGTAATTCCAATTATTTGTCTTGTGGAGGTGTATTGTTCGACAAGTCCAAAAGCGTACTTATTAAATATCCGGATGGGAAAAAAGATACATCTTATATTATTACTGATGGCGTAACAAGCATAGGTGATTTTGCTTTTATGTATTGTATAACATTGAAAAGCATAACAATACCAAACAGTGTAACAAGCGTGGGATGCGATGCTTTTAGGTGGTGCGTTTTATTGGAAAGCATAATAATCCCCGAAAGTGTAACAAGCATTGGAGATGGCGCTTTTATGTATTGTGAATCATTGCAAAGCATAACAATTCCCGAAACGTTACAAGCGATGAGGTCACGGTGACTGTCAAGGTAAACCCGATTGCCATGAAAATGTGGGCACTGAAATATTCAAGGCATATCAAGGTCATTTTTCCGCAAAGCCTTGTTGATGAAATTAAGGCTGATATTGATTTTGCTAAGAAAAATTATGAATAAAAAGGAGTAATTATTGATGAAACAAATTAATTTAAACAAAATTAACTGCTGGATTATTAATCTTATGCCATTTCCTAAGGATGAAAGATATTCATCTGAGGTTTTACCTTTTCAACAAGAATGCATTAAAAATAATATTTTTGGTATGGGTTGGGCGACAAAAATAATTGACGAAATTGCAGACAACGAAGAGATTACTGAAGAAAACAAAGCAAAGTATGAATCAATGGTTGAAATAGACCGTCCTCAATACAAAGAATCATATAAGTCTGCACTTAAAATGTACCAAAACATTGCTGACGGCGATTTAGTGATAATGCGTCTGAAAAATTCTCATTTCTATTTAGGCAGAGTTGATGGCAAGGCAAAGTATATTCAAAGATTTTCTGTTAATGGTGCTAATAGGCTATCATGGGGATGTAATGTAAAGGAATGGTTTGAATTTGAAAATGAAGAAGAATTACCATCTGATATAATTGGAAGATTTTCACAAAGATATCATTCTACCATTCAGAGAGTTGCAAATAATAAATTAAAAATTATGATAATTGCATCTTATGAAAGAGCATCCAAGACTACGGAATTTAATATACCTAAGCCCTTGTTAAATCAAGATAATTTTGTAACGAGTTTAAACTATATGGAGTTGGAGGACCTCGTTAGTCAGTTTATTTATGAAAGGCATTATAAAGAGGGATATATTTTATTGCCCTCTTCCTGTAAAATTAACAAACAAAATTATGAATTTAGCTTTGTAAGCGTAAATAGAAATCCTATAACCTGCCAGGTCAAAAATCAAAGTGACGACATTATTCCAAATGAATATAATGATGAAAAGAGTTATGATAAAATCTATCTTTTTTCAGGAAAATGGAAAGACGAGGATATTGATAAATATAGAAAAGAATATGCCGGCACAAATATTTATATAATTAGTAAGGAAGAATTGTATAATGAGTTAATGAAAAATTCATATCTAAAAGCTAAACTTGAAAAATTCTATGATATATAATAATTGCTCAGGTATTTGTTATGCCTGTAGGACAAACAATAATATTTTCGGCGCAATCTGCGGAGATATTTTAGGTTCAACATTTGAGTTTGAAAAGAAGAAATACAATAATATTTCAGAAATTGATTTGTTCAGAGACGGTAGCCATTTTACTGATGACACTGTGTTGACCCTTGCTGTTGCTGACTGGTTGTTGCATGATCTGAATGATTATGAAGATGATGATTACTTTAAAGACAAGTTAGTGAAAAGAATGGTTGACTATGTTTGCAGAAAATATAAAAATCAACCACTGGGATACGGATTTAGTTTTTGGCAATGGTGCAACAAAGCCTATCTGATTGATGAATACGAACCTTATAACAGTTTTGGAAACGGTTCTGCAATGAGAGTAAGTCCCGTTGGGTGGTTTTTTGACACTATGGAAGAAACTATGCGTTTTGCAAAATTATCTGCTGACATAACCCATAATCATCCTGAGGGCGAGAAAGGCGCAATGTGTATAGCGGCTGCAATTTTTCTTGCGAGAAACGGAAAATCTAAAGATGAAATTAAAGAATATATTATCAGAGAATTTGGCTATTCAGGACTTGATTTTTCGGTTGAAGTATTGCGTGAAAAAAGTAATTATAGTGTAACTTGTCAGGATACAGTTCATTTGGCAGTTGCTGCTTTTTTAGAAAGCACTGACTTTGAATCAGCCATAAAACTTGCAATTTCATACGGAAGTGATTCAGACACAATAGCTGCAATGGCAGGAAGCATCGCAGAAGCTTACTATAAAGAAATTCCTTTATATATTGCGAATTTTTGCAAGTGTAAACTTGATAAACATGCCGCTTGCTTGTGCAAAGAATTTTTTGATTTTGTAAACAAGCAATCTCAAAAAAACATATGAAAAACACTATCAAAACATTAAGGCAGGTGAAGAACTTGCCTTAATGTTCAAAGTAGGTTGAAAAATGTATCAACAGCGGTTTGATTGCAGCACAGTGGGGCAAAGTTAAAACGCAACTTAAACATAATAGACAAATATTCATAAACCGCAGGGAGTTGGATTCCTGCGGTTTTTTGTGTGCACTCGGTGCGCGCATTAACACTTGCCAGCAAAAGTCTACTGCATCTTGGCAGTAGAAACTGTCAGCCTAAGGCAAGGGTTCGGCGTGGGGCGGAGTGTAAAGAAAGCCGGATTGAGGAGTGAAAAGTTCCCGATGGGCAAAATTCCGGTTTAAGGAACGGAAATCGCATAAAAGTCTGAATATTGATTTTCTTATATAAGCTCTGTGAAAGCCTTGTGCTTGCGTTTTCTTTTACAAACCGATTTACCGTTTCGGTAACTTCCTCGATTTCTTCATTCAGCTTATCAATTTCTGCGTTCAGGGCAGAGCAGTCGCCAACTTCTTCACACATAAGCTCGCAGGCTTCAAACAGCTCCTTGCGATTGCCGAGCAGCTGATTATACGCAATAATAAACTTTTCTTTGATTTCGTCAGCGTCCAATGTCGGAGTTTCGCACACATACTTTCCGTTGAACTTTCTGTTGCAACGCCACACAACTTTGCGATAAGGGTCGTTGGAATGCCAGATTTTCTGACCGTAAAAGCTGCCACACTCACCGCATATTACCTTGCTTGAAAAAATAGAAGCACCGCTGTAGGAGCGACCGAGCTTTTGTTGTCTTGCAATTTCTGCTTGCACCATATCGAATTCAACAGGGTCGATGATCGCCGGGTGGTTGTCCTCAACATAGTATTGAGGAATTTCACCCTCGTTGACCTTTTGCTTTTTTGTAAGAAAATCTACAGTAAATTTCTTTTGCAAAAGTGCGTCACCCTTGTATTTCTCGTTGCGCAGAATACTGTTTATCGTTGTCTGGTTACAGGCTTTTCTGCCTGTTGGAGTTGGTGTTCCAAGTCCGTCAAGGTGTTTGCAAATTCCTGATGCGGTCTTTCCTTGAAGAAACAATCGGTATATCAGTCGTACAATTTCAGCCTCCTTTTCATTGATGACCGGCTTGCCGTCTTTGCCCTTATCATAGCCGAGAAAATTCTTATAGGGCAAGTTACATTTCCGTCAGCAAAACGCTCCGCCAAGGGGCAATTGCACCTATACGCTGATAGGTGCCACCTGTCATGGTGGAAGGAGAAAGTGAACTACCCAACTGAAGAATAACTACAGCAGAAAGAAAAGCAAGAGGATATATGCGGTTTGTAAGAGTCTGTTATCCGGCAGATATTCGGCAAGGAAAATCGAACCTAAACCGACTGTGCTTTTCTTTCTGCTGTAGTGAAAGCGTGAAAAACCACAAAAAATAAATTTATCGCTTTATAACCCGTTGTGTTTTTCACAGAAATATGCTATTATATTCTTGAAAGTCACTTCTGCTGTTTTCGGATTTTGTTCGGAGGAAGCAAACCCTAATTGAATCGAGGCTGACGATATGAATATTAGCTATAAAAAGCTCTGGAAATTGCTGATTGACAGGGATATGAAAAAGAAGGGCCTGGAAAAGGCTACGGGCATCAGCAACTATGTCATTTTCAAAATGACACGGAATGAAAATATCACGGTTGAAACCGTGGGAAAGATCTGCAAAGCACTGAATTGTACGCCGAATGACATGTTGTAATTCGTGTCCGACAGTGAGTAAGAGGTTTGATTATGAACAGCATTTTGAAAAAAATCAGGCAAAGCGATGCCTTTAATGAGGAAAATCGAATCCCCTATACAAAGGCGATCGTGTTGATGAGCTTATTTACTTTTGTGTTTCTGGGCGCGGAATTTTTGTTTGTCAATATGATCTCCCACACGGTTTCGGGGAATCAATCTGTAAATGCCCAAAACTATGCGCTTGGTATCAGCGTCATCGGTTTCGTTCTGTATCCTGTTTTCTCTCGATTTTGTAAAGGAAAATGGCAAACCGCACTTGCAATGTGCGCAGCGATTTTGTCGGTTATTTGTCTTTTTGTGATATGCTGCCATGCCTCTTATGCACTTACACTCGGCATGGGACTCTTGCTGTTTCTGATTATAGGCGCGTTTGGAAGTGCCGTATTCTACAAAACACTATGTCTGTTAGAGGACAACACCTATATTGCGCGACTGACAGGCGTTTCCTATATGCTTGGAATCTTGCTTCAAATCGCAAACAACAATTTGGTTCATATAGATTACATAGAAGCCGGCATACTTTCTGCATTTATACTATTGCTGGCATTTATGCTGATAAAAGCAGAAAAAAACAGCGTTGTCCCTGCCTTCTCCAAAAGCAAAACCGAAGAGGAAAACGACGAAAGCGGAAAGGATAGCCTGAAAATCATTTTGCTCCTCATCCTTTTCGTCGCACTGATGACCTGTATTTTCAGCACCATGGACAATGCGGTCACCGTATACCACGCAAACGGAACGGTGAATATTGGTCAGTGGCCGAGAATACTTCTCGCACTCAGCGGTCTTATGGCAGGTTTTTTATTTGATATTGCAGGCAGAAAATATATGAGTGTGATCATGTACTGCGTAATGCTTTTGTCTACGACCTGCCTTGTCATTATTCAGTTTGCCGGGCCGTTCACGGTGGGTCTGGTCATATTCTATCTGTCCGCCGGCTTCTTTGCTGTTTTCTTTACCTCTTCCTTTATGGAGATCGCCCGATACACAAAAATGCCGGAGCTGTGGGCGGGGCTCGGCAGAGCCGTCAATAATCTTGTCGCCGCTATAATCACGGGAGGCTCCCTCGCACTGCTCAATTCCGGCAATAATATTGCCATCACCACCATTGAACTGATCATGTTCGTCCTTGCCAGCGTCGCCGCATTCATATATACGAATATGAGAAGAAGCTTCTTTGAGAGGCTTGACGCAAAAGACAGAAATAAATTGAGTGACAGTGAAAGACTGCAAAAGTTGTCGGAGCAGTTTTCGCTGACGCAGAGAGAAACCGAGGTTTTCGGACTGCTTGTCAATACCGAAGACGGATTGCAGACGATAGCCGATGGTTTGTATGTCTCCAGACGAACCTTAGAGAGATATGTCTCCGCCATATATGAAAAAACAGGTGCAAAATCACGGATCGGGCTTGTTACTCTTTATAACAACATATAATTAAACATAACAAAAAGCATTTTATCCTCCTGCCGATGTGGGAGGATATTTTTTTGCGTTTTTTTCAGGGAAAACCGATATTTTTGCCTCGATTTTAAGAATGGCGGAGTTCCGCCACCCCATTTTCGGCAGATTGGCGGACTTCCCTTATATCAAAATCGGCACTCTGTAAGTATAATTATATGCAAAGACGGTCGGGAGTAATACGAATTGCGACACAAACTCTTATATTTTATCGAAAGGTATAATAAGAATTATTTGCTCAAAATTTTAACTGTCCTTTTGCTTGCAAGTTTGGCTCTGAGTGCCTGTGCCAAAAAGCCTTCGGAAACATACAGTTCTACATCAATCCCAAAGCCTTCACAAAACACATCTACGCAGGCGGAGCCGGTAACGCTGGAACAGGCGCTTCTCAAGGAGCGCGGCAAGCCGTATGACCAATCGGACTACAAGACATTTGTCGGCGGCGAGGGCATTATAAATGAATACGCCGAATTCGACTGTAATCTGGATCACGGCTACAGTAAAACCGTCAACGATTTCGTGGTGGCTGACGGAAAGCTGTATCAGGCAAATTTCAACTCCGTTTTGGCAAACGGCAAGAACATACAGGAGGTCGGCACCCTGCCCGGAAAAAATATCCGATATTGGCGCCTGTCCCATGACGGTGAAATGGGAGAGATCTACTTAAATGACGGCTCCGGCTATAAGGTCAGCAACCCGCCGTTTACGGCCTCGCCGATGGATAAGGCGCAGCATCCGCTGTTCCGAAAGGTTTACCGCTATGCTTCCGACGGAAAGGCGCTGGAGGATCATACGGTAGAATACTTAAATGCCGATAAGGTCTACTCTGGCGATCCGATGATCACCGTTGCCGGCGGTAAAGTCAGTCTGCTTTTTTCGGGCAAATATCTTGATAAGGGTACGACCGGCTGGAATTGGTATAGGGACATGGATTGGCGGGAGTACATTGCCTTTGATTTGGAGCTGTCTGAGCTTGTCGGCGAAGCACCAATCCGGCTGCTTAATCGGAACATCCTGATGACCAATTGTGCCTTTTATGAGATCGTGTATGCCTCGGAGCCTTTGGACGACAGCGACACAAAAGCGCAGCTTGCGCCTGACGGCTCGGTGTCTCCCTATTATCCCGCAGCGCAGCATCTCAACTGCAATGTAAAGCTAAGAAAGCTTGAGCTGCTCACTGCTTTTTACGGTGATGTCCGCAACATCAGCACAAGCCATGTGATCACCGAGGACTATACGATGCTCCCCATTGCCGAGGTGCTTACAGACGGATACGGTGCGTATCAAAAATACGATCCCTGCCGTTTCTGTTGGGACTATGATTAGAAATAAGGAAAAGGAGAGAAACACGATGAATGCAAAACGAATCACGGCACTTGCGTTGGTCTTGGTCATGACCTTGCTTCTTGCCTCCTGCGGCAGCAAAACCGTTGTGAACGATGACGGCACAAAAACCGAACAAACAGAACGCGGAGTCAAGGTGACGCAAACGGCGACAAAAGCCGAACAAACAGAACGCGGAGTCAAGGTGACGCAAACGGCGGCAAAAGCCGTGCAGACCGAAAAATACGAAACTGCCGATTTCAGCATGACCATCCCAAAGGGCTGGACGGTAACGACCGGCGGAACAAATATCTACCACAGTATTCGGGTAAGCGACCCGAACGAACCGCTCAATCAGATGTTTGTGCTGCTCAAAGCCGATATTCTTCTGCACAGTCAGGCTGGCAAAGATGCATGGCAACAGAACTACAGCATGGGGAATACCCAGGCGGCGCTTTTTGCTAAGGCCGCTGTGCTTGATAACCCGTCTACAGAGGGCTTTTTCAAAATATTCTCACAGTATACTGCATTTGCATCGGAGATGGAGCCTGCTTATTCGGGATATGCCTTCCCCCAGTTTGATAATTTTACGGTAACCGACCGCTATCCCTCTGCCAGCCCGATGAAGTCCTCCGCTCTCGGCGACGAGCAGCTTCGTGCAACATTCACGGATAACGGCAAAGAGGGTGAGGGCCTATTTGCCGCCAGTGTGGTGGACTTTGGCAGCCTTGCCATCTCCAACGGCAATGTGGTAGGCTATCAGCTCCAGACGGTGGACGGCGGCTACTATATGGCTTACAACATCGTTGCTGTTACCGCCGCAAAGGACACCTTTATCGAGTGGGAAGGTGTGCTGACCGATTGCTTCAAAACCCTGCAGTATTCCGACAGCTTTGTCAGTACCACCAATCAGGCAAGCAATGAAAAGGTTGCCCTTGCTCAGCAGATCAGCCAGAACTTCAATGCGACCATGGACGGCTTTATGTCCTCCTGGGAAAGCCGCAATAGAAGTCAGGACATTATGAGCCAGAAGCAGAGCGACGCCACCCTCGGCTACGAGCGCGTTTACGATACCGAGACCGGCGAAATTTACAAGGCTACGAACGGTTTTACAGATGTGTACGACGGTAAGCGGTACAAGGCAGTGACCGACGACAATATGTATGCCGAACCTATCAGCGGGTATATTGAAAAGCAATAACACCATAACAAAAACGGTTTACCGTAGAATCGTGATGAAAAGGAGGTGACGGACGGTGAACAGGCAGCTTTCCGCTTTGCCGGACAGTAAAACAACAAGAATAATACTGCCGTATAAAAGGCAATATGTGATCTTCGCCGTTTATGAAGTGCTGGATAAAAACGGTGCCGAATATGAAAAAATAGACGCATCCACCATTTTAGCAGAGATGTCGGTATACGGTAATTTAAGCCGGTTTTCCGTCTCCGCAAATGAACAGGAAACGGGAACGGAACTGACCGTAACAATGATACATCCTTGCGAGGGACTGTCCGATACCGGTATCCGAAGGGCAACGACCGCCATAGCCGACAGTATATCGCAGCATTTGGAAAACGAGCTTGTGATAAACAAGTTGAAGGCTTGATTTCAGATCATAATCGAAAGCCTGAAGCAAAGAAAAATTGAAGGAAATGTCTATGAGAAAATTCGGAGAATATGTCCGAGCGGAATATGGGTGTTTCTCGGCAAAATGGATTTTCGGGGTGCTTGCGGCACTTAGCCTTTTGCCGACCTTAACAAAAACGGTTCTGTTGTGCATAACAAAAGAATCGCTTACCGCAGGCGAGGTGTTTTTTGCAGACCTGTTCTGCGTTGTCTGCGCCTGTATACACATTTATTCCAGGATATGTTTTACCCATCGAGGGACGCGGAACGGTCATTGGAGGACTGGTGGAAAAAGAGCTATTACGACAAGCTGAACTTTTATGCGCAGATGGTAAGGGAAGGTCGCGAGAAGGAATTTGAATGGCTGCGTGATCAGCTGCTGAACATGGCGTCTCATACCGGAGGCACAGTTCTTCCAAACAACACCGAGGCAAAAAAGCCGAATATTTATCTCTACCCCGAAACGGAAACCGAGATAACGGTCACCTTTGAAAAGCCGGAATATCTCACCTCGTCCATCCGGACTATAGGGGAGCGTGGACGGTAACGGCATCTCCCGACGGCAAGCTCACCGATACCGTGGGCAACAGCTACGGCTATCTGTTCTATGAAGCTCTTGTGAAAAAGAAGGCGTTCCAAACCGAAGAAGGCTTCCTTATTCCGGCAGACAACCGCGAAGAAACTTTCCGACGGATACTGACGGCTTACGGATTTAATGAGCAGGAAACGGCCAACTTCATCGAGTACTGGTCGGATTATCTGAAAGGTGGCACGGATTACCTTATGTATCCGATGCTGACTGACGGTGTTGACGCCGCCATGCCGGTGTCCTTCTCCGTCAACCCTGACAGCATAACCCGTATATGGTTTGGCTTTGCTCACTATGACGGAAGTTAAATAAAAAAAACCGAGATCACACCGATCGAGCGAAAAGGATTTACTGTTGTTGAATGGGGAGGTGCTGTTTTGGATTGATTGACAGAGCAAAATAAAATCACTCTAACGAAATGTATAGCAGAAAGAATGGAGGCAACCAAATGAATGAGTCACGAGTATTTATGTTAAATGGCACGGATATGCAAAAGATCGTTACCCGCTTAGAGGGTTTCTTTCGCACCGAGAAGGGTATGGAGGTGCAAAGCTCCGAGACTACGGAGGGCTACGTTATGCAGGCGAGCCAGCCGAAGGACGGATGGAAAACTCTTACGGGAATGCGGCTTGCCGTTACCGTGCAGATGACGGTTATGGGAAATCAATTGAATGTAAACATCGGCGAAGGACAGTGGTCGGATAAAATCGGCGCCGGAGCAATTGGTCTGTTTGTTGCATGGCCGCTGGCGATCACCGCCGGAATGGGTGCATTCAAACAGAAAAAGTTACCGGGCGAGGTGTTTCAGGTCATCGAAACTACCATTATGACCGGCGGCCAACCTGTGGTTGTGACCGGCGCGGGTCAGACGGTGGCTATGGGAATGATCGTATGCCCGAACTGCAAAACGCAGCTTTCCGCCGATGCAAAATTCTGCGATCGTTGCGGAACAAGGCTCGGCAGAAAATGCCCGAACTGCGGTGCCGATGTTAAACGAAACAGTGTTTTCTGCTCCGAATGCGGACAAAAACTTTAAGAAAGGATTTTTAAATTATGAAAGAACGCACACTTAAAACAAAATTGCTGACAGTTCTGCTGACTTTGTGCTTGGCACTGTCCATCGTGCCGATTACGGCGTTTGCGGAATCCGGAGAGTATGCCGTTAAATTTTACCCCGGCGATTATGGAACCATGACTAAAAACGACCAGATTCCGTTTGTGTATTATGGCATTGACGATGATGTTAACAAGCCCTACTACTACAAGCTGAATATTTCCGAGACAGATACTTTCGGTTTTGCCGGCAGCATCATGGATACTTTACTTCCGAATTCGGGATATGAGTTTGCATACTGGACAGCCGATGCTACCGTATACCAGGCCGGCAGTGGTACTGCCATTCCTGCCGGCACCGCTCTTTCTTCTGATCAAATACAGAACAGCGTTAATGTGCGGAGTGATAATGTGACTTTCACGGCTCAGTTTAAGCAGATTTCTGAATATCCTGAGGATTCAGAAATCACCACTGCCACCATTGAAAATGTAAAATTCGACTATCAGTTGGGTGATGCACCGCAGGCCACAGCATGGGTAGCCATTGACGATATGGATAAATATGAGATCGCCTATGAATGCTGGCAACAGTTTGAAAACAACGAACCCGTTGCCGCATGGTATTCCGATAACGACTCGCACGGTTCTCTGCCGACCATCACGGAATTTGAAAGCGGAAAAAAATATGTGTATTTCATTATGCTGAAGCCGAAAGACGGCTATTCATTCAGCAATGAAGTCGCTATGACGGTAAATGGGGAAAGCGTAAAGTCAAGTTTGAGTGGAGACTTCCTCTATGTCCCTGCTGTTAAAACGATCACACCGACCAAACAGACCAGCACTATCGCCGCAATTGACATTGAAGATGTGAAGCTCGACTATCAGCCGGGCACTGCCCCGCAGGTATCGGCCAAGCGAGCAGGCGCCGATCAGGATAAATATGATATTCTCTTCGAGTGCTGGGAAAAGCGGGAGAAGGATGCCAACGACACCATGAACACTGTTGGCTATTGGTATTCCAATGAAAGCAGTTATTCGGACGGCGATGTTCGATTCAGCACCTTTGAAAAGGGCGGAAGATACGAATATTCCGTGAAACTTCAGGCGAAAGACGGCTATACCTTCGACAGTAATTTGACAAACAAAGAAAATGTCACATTGAACGGAGCAAGTCTGCCGTCCTTTGCGTGGGTCATGGTGATGGATGATGGAAAAACTTGCCTCATTACATATGGAACAGAGCTGCGCCCCGGTCAGGCTGTAGAGAAAATTGACTTTAATGCTCGTATCAACTTTAATGCCGGCGACAAACCGAGCTTTATGACCAGTGCCGTGAATCCGTTTATTGATCTCGACCATGAGCGTTGGGACGCCAATGACGGCAGCGGCTATGGCATTACCTCTAGCGACTACTGGAACGAGCTTTACAACGGCAAGCTCATTACGGAATTTGAAGCCGGAAAGAGTTACACCTATGGCGTATATTTCAAGATTTCCGACTTGGGCATGGAAGAGGGCTATCGCTTTGATAAGAACACAAAGCTCTATATCAACGGTAAAGAAATCACCCTGACACCTGATCAGATCAGTGTAGACGATAACGGCGAAACCATTTGGTTCATGAATGTATTGACCATGACGCCGACCACCGTGAAAGTTATTGATGTGGTGGAAATCAACGGTGTCACCGTCAGCTTCAAGGATGGCGACAAGCCCGTTTTTACCGGCAAGAGTCCCGAAGGCGTGAAGTATGCATACAATTGCGAGTGGTGGGAACTGGACGGCAAAACCGGTGCGATTTCCGCAGATTTCTTCAGTGGCGCTTATGAAAACAAAATCACCGCTTTTGAAGCCGGGAAGACCTATCATTACGGTGTGTATGTAAAGGCTGTGGGCTATGTTGAAAGCGAAAATACCACTTATGTATTCGGCCCCAACACCAAGCTGAAGATCAACGGCGAATTTGTGAATTATACGCGCTACGAAGGCGATGAGAGCGACGGCTCCGACGGTACTATGTGGGTTCTCACTGACCTCACGATGACCCCTGAGGCAGGCGGCACGACTCCTGCCGAGAAGTACGCTGTTACCTACACTGATGGTGTGGATGGCGAAGAGATCTTCAAGGATCAGGTTTATACCGTGGAATTCGGCAAGGCTACCCCTGCATTCAACGGCACGCCTGCCCGTGACGGCTATAAGTTCACCGGCTGGACTCCGGCAGTTGCCGACATTGTGACCAGGAATGCTACTTACACCGCACAGTGGGAGAAGCTGACTCCTGCCGAGACCTTTACCGTTACCTACACCGACGGCGTGGACAATGAGGAAATCTTCAAGGATCAGACTTACACCGTAGAGTCCGGTAAGGCTACGCCTGCATTCAATGGCACTCCTACCCGTAAGGGCTATACCTTTGCCGGATGGAAGCCTGCGGTTGTAGCCACAGTGACAAGCAACGCTACCTATGAGGCAACTTGGAAGTCCGACTCTGCAACGACAGCGCCGAGCGATAACAAGCCGAGCACTGGCGAAACAACAAGCCCGAATACCGGCAATGGGACAACAAGCCTGAAGACCGGCGATACAACAAGTCCGAAGACCGGCGATACCAGCAATATTGTTCTGTGGGCTGCGCTGCTGTTCGTCAGCTGCGGTGCATTGGCAGGTACTCTGGTAATTGATAAGAAGAAAAAAACCATGAAATAAGCGACCTTTTGAAGGGCGGTTCGCCGACTGCATGACAGGCGGTGAGCCGCCTTTATAGCCACATATCTTTCAAAATTTTACACAATCCCTGTAAAAATGTGTTGCTGGATGGTCAGAACCAGATTATAATTATTACGGTTTGTTGTACATTTGTATGACAAGGTAAACGCGATTCCCGCCAAGCAGTCAGAACCGGAAAAGCAGCTACAGCTGCAGTACTTAAACTTAACATAAAAGAAGAGTACAGAGATGATGCGATTTCTTTAGCTGAAAATCTTGTAAACGGCGAATGTGACTTTACACAGGCTTTAAATAATGTTATTGCAAAATATCCGCAATTTATTACAACAACTACACCAAAATTAAATTTAGACGGTCCAACAGGTGGACTACATAATATTACAACAAATGACCGTGACGCTTTTGTTTCAGGTGTAAAAAATAAATTTTTAGGAGGTTAAAAATATGGCAGTAAATTACGCTGAAAAATATTCTGATGTTATTGATGAACGCTTTAAACAAGGAGCGTTGACCGATTCGGTATTAAACACACAATATGAATTTGACGGAGTAAATAAAGTAAATGTTTATTCTATTGAAACTGTTCCGCTTAATGATTTAACATTAATGCAGCGGCAAACAGATACGGTCAGCCAAAGGAACTGGGCAATGATATTCAAAGTTTGAAATTATCACAGGATAAGTCTTTTACATTTACTATTGACCGAAAAACCGTGATGATACAATGATGGCAAACAGTGCAGGTCTTGCCCTTAACCGTGAAATGGACGAAGTTGTTATACCTACAATTGACAAATACCGTATTAAAGTTATGGTTTCAAATACTGGCACAGTAGAAAAGCAGGAGATTACAAAAGAAAATGCTTATGAAAGTTTTTGCTTGCTTCTGCTGCTATGGTTGATAAGAAAGTACCAATTAATGACAGTGTAGTATTTGTTACACCGCTTTATTATACATATCTTAAACTGGACAAGCGTTTTACTTCATACGGTGACAAAGCACAGGAAATAGCAACTAACGGAGCAGTTGGAAAAATTGACAATACCGAAGTTGTAGTTGCTCCAACTGATTATTTTCCCGAAGGTGTCAATTATATTATTATTTACAAAACTGCACTTCTTTCACCACTTAAATTATCAGAATACTTACAGCACGAAAACCCGCCAGGACTTTCGGGCTGGCTCTGTGAAGGAAGAATTTATTTTGATGCTTTCGTTTTAAAGAATAAGAAAGACGGTATTTTTGTATCAGTTAATTCAAGTTATGTTGCTGATGAAGCTGTAACAGACGAATAAAATAACGTTTTTTCCTCTTTTTAATACATTTAAAACCACCCTTGCATTTAGTTTATACTGTTGCAAGGGTGGTTTGATTTTACATTGAAGATGTTGCATTTTATGCATATTCATCCGTTTTGTAACGGTGATTTTACACGCTTTTATCTTTAAGTTTACAGTTATAACGGCTTTTTGCGGTTATAGTTTTGGTGAAGTCAATTATTGATTAGCTGACGGGCAACAGCAACCGTACAAAAAATTTATAGGGTGCCTTTATTTTGCGTTATTTCTTTTTCATACAGTTTTTAAAACATTTTTTATCAAATGACGGGTTGAATGCGTAGAAATTCTTTTCGTCAAGTTTGTCGGTCATAAGTCTCAGATTTTCACCGAAGCGTTGATAGTGTACTACTTCACGCTCACGCAAAAATCTTATTGCGTCTTTTACATCGTAATCATCGCAAAATCTTAAGATATTATCATAGGTCGAGCGCGCTTTTTGTTCGGCCGCCATATTTTCGTGGAGATCTGTAATTGGATCGCCTTTTACCTGCATAGATGCGGTTGTATAAGGTGAACCTCCTGCCGATTGCGGATATACGCCTGTTGTATGGTCAACAAAGTAATCTTCAAAGCCTTGCTTTTTGATTTCATCTTCTGTTAGGTCTTTTGTAAGCTGATATACAATTGCACCTATCATTTCAAGGTGATTTAATTCCTCGGTACCGATGTCGGTTAAGGTGGCTTTTAATTCCGGCAGCGGCATTGTAAATCTCTGACTTAAATATCTGAGTGATGCGCCGAGTTCTCCGTCAGGTCCACCGTACTCCGAAAAGTGATAATCAGATATAAAGAAATATATCAACCGAAGAAGTTGAGCGGTTAAAGACTATGCGATCTACAAAGCCTTTTAGTATTTCGTTCTTTTCTTTTTCGCTTATTGCAGGGCTTTTTAGAGTTGATAAAAAGTTTTTCTTTTCTTTTACATTTTCTTTTCTTGGCTTAGTTTTTTCTTGTTTTAATTGAACTTGACGGGAAGAGAGGTTTTTTATTTTATCTTCTACAGACTTTTTGTATTCTTTTACTTCTTCAACGGTGTAGATTCCTTCAAGATATGCGTTTTTTATCCGTTGTATTTTTTGATTTTCTTTTTCGATTAAGTTAGTGTAATCAATGCAGTCAGCAACAGTTTGAGATAAAGACTTGACCGAAAGTTTAAAATCTTTGTTTTCAAAAACCTGTTCAAGTCCGAGTATTACAAGATTATTAATATTGGTAAGGCTGATGTAATGTGACTGTTTACATATTGATTTTGAGTATTTAATGCATTGCAGTCCTTTGTTTGAATATGCTAATGCAGAGCCGCAGTTGCTGCATTTTATTAAACCGTGCAGCATATATTCTTGTTTAATATGATTGTGTATGCCTTTTCTTTGTTTACGACCGTTAGTTTCTATCAAATTTTGAACTTTATAAAAAATTTCATCGCTGACAATAGATTTATGTACTCCTTGAGTGTACACAATATCTTTGTTGTTTGAATATCTGTAATCTGTTTTTCCGTTTTGATTCCAACGGATTTTTCCTATATAAACGGGATTTTTCAGGATATAATCTATTGTTCTGTTTTCAAAAGGATTTCCTCTTGTAGTTTTGACACCGATTTCGTTTAATTCGGATGCAATTTGCATGCTGTTCTTTCCGTCTATATAATCGGTAAAGATTTTACGAACAATTGCTGCTTTTTCTTCGTTGATAACATATTGTTTATCGACTATATCATAACCGAAAGAGGGAATAGTCACCGGCTGACCTCGTTTGACTTTTTCTGACATTCCTCGCAGTACTTCCCCGGAAAGGCGGATTGAATAATATTCGTCCATCCATTCTATGATACGCTCAATAAGTGAGGAAAACGGATTTTCTTCATCAAGAGTTTCGGAACAGCTTATTACCGAAACATCATTCTTTTTAAGCATAGATTTATATACAATGCTTTCTTCTTGATTCCGTGCAAATCGACTGAACTTCCACACAAGTATTGCACTAAACGGTGCAGGCTTTTGCTTTGCAAGCCCTATCATCTCGATAAATTGCGGCCGTTTTTTGACATATTTGCCTGACAATCCGTCTTCTCGAAATATGTACTCTGACGGGATATTGTAACCGTTTTGTTTTGCGTATTCTTTTATTATACGCAGTTGACTGTCAGGAGAAAGCTCGGTTTGTCGGTCTGTAGATACTCTGATATATGCCGCAGCGGTCTTAAGTTTTTTTCCCATAATAATCACTTTCTATTGCTTAATCTAAGTGAATTTGCTATAAGTTATAATATGTTTCAGAGATAAAAATGTGTTGATTTTTGCTATATATGTTGCTTGGCATATGTTAATTGATTTTGCAGAGCACATAATATGTATGTAGGAATAGAATAAAGTTAAGGGGTGGTTATAAATGCCAAAGAGGCAAAGTTTTATGGTTAGAATACATTTACCGATTAACGGGAAATATTATTTGTGGTATGAAGTTGACGAAGAGAGAAATGTAAAATGGTATTTGCCTCGTGACGAGGCAGAGGCACAAGAGGCTGTACAGAAAATGCTTGAAAATGTCGGAAAACATATGAGTAATTTTTACTCAAACAATTCAGAGTACATTAAAAATCTGTAAATATTGATATTTCAAAAAAATCAGGTCAATCTTTTATCGGATTGACCTGATTTAATATAATAGAATTTTGTATAAACAGTTTTATTTAGAAAAATCCCAATCAAGGAGTCGGTTACCTTTTACGATAAATGCCTTTTCGGAAATTTTAGCAAGTGGAGTGTCACTGTAGCTGTCGGAATAAAATTCGTGAATTTTTGTGTCACCAAACATTTCTCTGTATCGCCTTACTTTTTCTTTACCGTGGCAGTTTATACCGCTGTATTTGCCTGTATGTTCGTCAACGACAGATGCCATAAGATAATTTATTTTGAGAGTTTTGCATATTGGTGCAAGTAAAAATTCTGGGGAGGCAGATATTATTACATCATCTTTTTGCTGTTGATTTTTATAAAACGGCTTGATTTTGTCAATATTAATATTCCAAAAGTCGTTTATGTCTTTTTGTATGTCGCAGTATTTTAAAAATTTATACATTTTTTCTTTAAACTGCGTTTTTGTGCCGATTTTAAAAACATAGAATTTAAGAAAAGCACCGATAAGTGAGGGGGCAAGCAATAAAATTTTTTTAT
>ULUL01044519.1_pt1 | contig 18526 bp, 9 predicted proteins | sample 1958481 | NCBI WGS metagenome assembly ULUL01 (sample SAMEA4835759, study PRJEB28245) | human gut metagenome | biome: gut microbiome; material: fecal sample | place: Denmark | collected 2008 | reverse complement strand
CTACAGTATAAAAAATGGTATTGCGGTAGCCGATCCAGATACTCTTATACTCTATAACTGCTTCATAAGCCGCCATGGTAAAGCCCTTGGGCCAGAGCAGGACATTTCCGTTCCATACTTCATTAGGATTACTTACGGATGCGATCACGATGAACCACAGGGGCCATACAAAGATCACAAGAAGGATGATCATAACGATCACATTGATAATGTCAAAAATCTTATCTGCATAAGAGGTTTTTACGGTTGTATTATGTGATTTTTTCATATTCGTTATCCCCCTTTCCTTAGAACAGGCTTTCCTGTGTCAGACGCTTTGAAAGCTGGTTAGATGCTACGATCAGGATCAGGTTGATAACAGAGTTAAACAGACCTACTGCTGTGGAATAACCGTAATCCTGGTTGATCAGACCTACGTTATACACATAGGTGGAAATAACGCTTGAAGAGGACTGGTTCAGGGAATTCTGAAGCAGGAATACCTTCTCGAATCCTACGTTCATCACAGAACCCATCTGTAAGATGAACAGCATGATAATTGTGGGCTTAATGGAAGGCAGATCTACATGGATCATTCGCTGGATCTTGGTAGCGCCGTCCACGATAGCAGCCTCATGCAGCTGATAATCCACGCCGGAAAGAGCGGAGATATAAATAATGGAGCTCCAGCCCATTCCCTGCCATACACCAGTCCACACATAGATGGATTTGAACCATTCTGCTTTTGCTAAGAAGTCAACAGATTCCAGACCGACGAGATTTCGGATGGTATTGAAGATACCGGTATCCACGTTTAAGAAAATTGCGATCATACCGCACATTACTACAGTAGAAATGAAGTACGGCGCATAGGACACCATCTGTACTGTCTTTTTCATGAATTTATTTTTGAGATAATTCAACATCAGTGCAAAAATGATAGGGATCGGGAAGCCTACCAGAATACTATATACGCTGATGCCAATGGTATTGCCGATCAGCTGCTTAAAATTGTAAGCGCTGAAAAATCTCTGGAAATGCTCAAAGCCAACCCAGGGACTCCCCCAGATACCCTGCTTTACACGATAATTTTTAAATGCCAGCTGAATGCCGTACATGGGCGCATATGCGAACACCACATAATAAATGACTACCGGCAGAATCATGACATAAAGGATCCAGTTTTTACAGAGATCCTTTTTTAATCTCTGAAAAAATGTTCCCTTTTTCTCGACCTTTGCTACAGCCTGTCCTTTTGTTTTTCCATTTCGACCCATACTGTACCCTCCTTTTTTACCGTCCAGCCATACCATGCTTTCCTATGTACGAAGCTTTTTCATCCTTGCTTTATTGTGTCTTATTCCGTTTTGTTATGTCCCGGAAGCAAAAAAGCTTCTGCCATTCCCACTCCCACAAATCATCAGACCATTCATCACATTTGCTTCTGCTTTGTCCATAAGAAAGCATGTCTGGACTTTTATAAAAGGCTGCTTGTCGGGAAGCAGCCTTTTTTATTACCTTCTCTTTTTCCCCCGGTACCGGTTAGGTGCGCCTCAAAGTCTGTCCTCGCTGGCGCCCCTTCCCATACCGATTTTATTTTTTGTTTTTCTCTTACTGCTTATTTGGTTGCTCCATCATATGCTTTCTGGTAGATCTCCTGTACCTGAGAAGCGCCCATAGCTTCCATAGTGGAAACATACTCATCCCAGCTGCTATCAAGATCCAGTTCACCGGTAGCAACCTGAGCCTTATACTGTTCTACATAACTGTTTAAGTCTGTGGTCAAAGAACCAAGTGTCTGAGAATCTGCTTCGCTAAGGAACATTGCAGGTCTGGGTTTTGCGCCAACTGCGGTCAGCTTTGCTCTTTCTCCATTCAGATATACTTCATCAGGATCGGTTGCATCAGTCATGCCGGTGTACCAGATATCCGGCTGTACGGAAGGATGGTTTGCAGTTCCCTGGATGGTACTGGAAGCACGAACAGTAGATACGTCATCGCCATGCTTTCCAAGAAGCCATGACCAGGTTCCGTCATCAGCCATCTCATAGGTTTCGCCTTCTACTCCAAGCCATGCCAGTGCGCCGCCGTCCTGAGAGTAGAGCTGATCTGCCCATGCGATGATATATTCAGGATTCTTACATGCATCTGTGATGCACAGAGTACCGGGAGTGATACCACTGGTTACAGGATAAGTTCCCTCTGTGAAAGGTGTTAATGCGATGTAATCGTCATCATTGTCACGTCCAACTGTCAGGAATGCGCCTGCATCAAAGAATGCACCGAAGATATCTCCGGACTGTCCGATAGCGCCCTGCTGCTCATGAGCCTGTGTAAAGCAGTTCTTGTCCAGAATACCTTCCTGGTAAAGCTTTGTGATATAAGCTAAGAACTCTTTATAAGTATCAGAGGTAGGTACATAAACAACTTTATCTCCATCAATTGCCGTTCTTGTACCATGGTCATAGTTCAAATTGAAATAAGGAAGCAATAAGTCTATGGTAACGCCTGCATTTGCTGTGAAAGGAATCTCATCATCCTTATCTCCGTTGCCATTTACATCATTATCCTTAAATGCTTTTAACACGGTATACAGCTCATCTAAGCTGGTAGGCTCTTTCAGTCCAAGCTCATCCATCCACTTCTTATCGATCCAAAGAACGGTGATACCGGGATCCTGTCTGTCCACCTCAGGAAGGGACCATACGTTACCGTCCTGATCCTGCAGGTACTGCCATGCATCTCTCTCATCCAGAAGCTTAGTCAGGTTAGGTGCATACTGTCTGATCAGATCCTGCAGCGGGATCAATACTCCCTGAGAACCATACTTGGTCATTTCTGCACTGGAGAAACCGGATTTGAAGAATATATCAGGATAATCGCCGGAAGCAAGTACCAGACCCTTCTTCTCACCTAAGTCTGCACCCAGAACAGACTGGATATCAAATTCAATGTTAGCGTCATTACACAATTTCTGGAAGGCAACATTCTCCTCTAAGGGATAATCAGCGCCTGCAATAACGGAGAACATGGTATATTTCTGTGTCTCTGCAAAAGGAAGAGTAACACCTTCGCTGCTTGTTCCCCCAGATTCTGATCCTGAGCTGCTCTCCTGCTTCGTTCCGGAGCTGCTTCCTGATCCGCTGTTTCCGCAGGCTGCTAATGTAGTAGCTAACATTGCCGCCAACAAGGTCATCGATAAAACTTTCTTAAACTTCATATGAACTTCCTCCTCGTCATTCATGTTGTTCTTTTGACATATCACTCGGGCCCTGGTGAAGTTGTCTTGTGAAGATGGGCTTATTATAGACATGCTTTCCCTCTTCATGCAACGCACAATATTTCATTCTGTATCCTACAGCCGTACCCCCCCCACGGAAAAGCCCCGTATTTTCGGGCTTTGTGGAACATTTTTCCTATTTTATTTTTTTACTTTTTTCCTGTTGCCAGCCGGATAAGTACATTATTTTGGGCTTTCTTTTCCTGTTTTTTTGATATTTGTGTGTCTTTCTTCCTATTATAAACCATTTTTCAGGTGTCTCTTTACAGGAATTTTCCTGATGCATCCGGATGCAATGCCTCTCTTCCAAAATCTGCACCCTCCAAGGGCCATCCCCTGCTCCTTGGCAGCATTCCTTTCTTCTCTTTGTTCCATTTCTCCTACCTTGGCCATACAATTTTCTTACCCTGCCTTATTTTTTGTACCCCTGCTTCCGATACTCATGCAATATTTTCAAATCCATAGAAAAAACGTACGGTGCCTTCTCAAGGATTACTTTCCTGCATTTCCACATTTTGGCTTGCCAAGAAAAAGCAAAATTGCTATAATAGGATACAGTTTCTGTATTTACTTTTTGTATAGAATGTACATACAATACTCTCTATGACATAGGCTTTCATCGACACCTTTGGGGGATTCAACATTATGGAAAAGAAAAATAAAAGATTTCCTGACATGCTTACCTACAAGCTGATCCAGAAAAACTCCTTCAACTCAACTTTACTTAAATACTTTCTGTCTTATTTCATTTTGCTGTTCCTGCTTCTGGTCAGCTTTTTTTATATTATCAACTCCAAAATGCGGGAAATCTACTCTGCCAATCAGAAAACCCGGGTGGAAAAGCGCCTTGACGTGCTTCACAGCCAGCTGGAGAGGGAGCTGCTTGCCATAGAGCAGGGCAATGGCCATGTCAGGAGCGCTGTTGTAAACGAGCGTCTCAAGAACAATACCGCACCTTATTTTCACTATGAGTCTGCCAAATTCCTAAAGCAGTTTACTTCCATCAACTCCTTTGTTGATTCCATTGTGATGATAGATTTTACGGATGATACTGTCATTTCCTCCGGGCGCTTCGTGGATCTTTCAGAGGATACAATCCGTATTTATACAACCTCCACGCCCAACACCGGAAAGCCTCCCACTACCCTTGCCCTGGATGCTGTAACGCAGGCAACAGAAAATTCCCTGGCAACAGTCACAGGAGACCTGGAAAGCTATTTACTTTACATTCCCTCCAATAATAATGACAATTATGTTTTCTTTTATATTATCAACTCCATGGAATTAAACTCTCTTTTCAGGGATAATATGACAGATGGCATGTATTCCCTGGCTCTGACCGATTCTGAACATCAGGTCATTGCCGGTATCAATACCCCGCCCATTGCACAGCTTGCCATAGATTCCATTCCTGTAAGAACCGCTACCTGTGCCCTTTCCTCTGACTCTTATCTTTCTGTCAGCACCGGGCTGTTTGGCTCCTATTCTCTGGCAGCGCTGTACTCAGACTCCTCCATGCTGGCGCAATTAGGAGAAGCCTTCAAAAGCACCCTGCCCGTGATCTCTTTCCTGGGGCTTCTGGGTATCCTGGTGATCTGGCTGGCGATGCAGATGACCTATGCGCCTTTGCACAAGCTTACTGCCAAGCTGGTAGATCGTCCTGTACAGGGAAAGGGCTATATCGAACAGCTGGATCAGGTATTTACCACCGCTCTTTCCGAAAAAGAGCTTCTCCAGGCCAAGATTGATAAATATCATCTGACCATGCAGAAATCCATTCTGGATTCCATCCTCTCAGATTCCCAGGCGGAGCAGGCCACTCCCATCAATATCGACCAGTTCTTTGACGCCGGTCCTGACAGCCGTATTTATGTGCTGCGGGTTGGTTTCCAGGGAAAGGACACAAAGGCTACGGATATCGCTGATTTTCTGGACAATATGCTGCCCGGGGATGACATTTGCGTCACCCTGGAGGCAAACCCCGGCTATGCCGTCTTTCTGCTAAATTACACGGGAACAGAATCCCACAAGGATGAGGTTATCCATCAGCTCCTTGTAGATTTATATACAGAGTTTGGCTGCACCTGCGCCATTTCCGGCAGCACCACCTCTCCTCTGGAGATTCCTTCCCTTTATGAACAGGCACGCAGCGCTTCGGACTTTTGGACGGAGCACCCGGTCATTGTCTACAGTTCCATTGCCCAGCGGATGACGGAGCAGAACAATCCCCAAAAGGATTACCAATACCCCCAACAGCAGCTTTCCGATCTGTCAAAGAGCCTCAGGGAGCTTTCCTTCGATCAGGCTTCTTCCATTACAGAGGAGCTTTTAAACAAAATTGACCAGCTCTATGCAGACGATTCTCCTTTACCGGAATTTTACGTCCGCTGCGTGCTGATCGATATCGTTACGATTATTATTAATTGTATGAACCAGATGAATATTACCTTTGAAACCTACAGCGAGCTGTATTTAAACACCCTTTTCTACTGCAGAAGCTGCACCTGGCAGGATAAAAAAGAGGAAATCTGCTCTTCCCTGCATCAGCTACTGGCCCTTTACCAGAACCAGATGCAGAACGCGGCCATCCATACTGCCCAGATCTCCAAGATCATGGAGGAAAGCTACAGTTCACCGGATCTGTCCATCTCCGTGCTGGCAGATCACTTCCATGTAAGTATCGCTTACATGAGTTATCTGTTTAAGAAAAAATTCCACGAAAACTTCTCCGATTACCTCTGGAATATGCGTCTGGAAAAGGCCCGGGAGCTTCTGGCCACCACCAGCCTTTCCATCGACCAGATCAGTGTGCAGGTAGGCTACTTAAATTCCTCCAGCTTCCGCCGCAAATTCAAGCAGGAAACCGGGGAGACTCCCTCCGCTTACAGGGAAAATCACAAGCGGGTTGGTACAGCCTGACACCTTGCTCATTTTTACTCATTTCTTCTATATTTTGGGTACAGATTGTGTACTTTTCAAACATTTTGTCATCAAAAAAACGTGGCTGTCTGGAAATCGGCAGCCACGTTTTTTGACACAACTCTTGTCCCTGCTCTTGATTTATTCACTCACATTTCATGATGTCGGGGTCAAAAGGTCTTTTGCCCCCAACTGATGCCCACGAATTGCTCCGCAGCAAGCTGCTCCCGCAATTCTGCAAACATTCGGAATCCGTTGATTTGCTACGCAAATCACTACTTCCTCATGTTTAGCGGGTCCCAAGTTCAAAAGCCTTATCATGCAAGCATGAACGGCTTTTTGACCTTTTGACCCTGGCATCATTTCATGCATTTTGCAAAATCATATTTACGGACAGATATTTTGAATTCTTTAATTGTTAAATAAGGGTGTGGACAAGTACCTGTCGCCAGAATCGGGAAGCAGGACTACGATATTCTTGCCTGCGTTTTCCGGTCTTGCTGTCAGAATGCTCGCGGCCTTCAGTGCTGCACCGGAGGAGATACCTACCAGGATACCCTCGCTTCTTGCAAATCTTCTGCCCTCTGTAAAGGCGTCCTCATTTTCAATGGGAAGGATCTCATCATAGATCGTGGTATTCAGAACATCCGGCACGAAGCCTGCGCCGATTCCCTGGATCTTGTGAGCCCCTGGGGTTCCCTTGGAAAGTACCGGGCTGGTAGCAGGCTCCACTGCCACAATCTTCACATCAGGATTCTGGGATTTCAGATATTCTCCTACGCCGGTGATGGTTCCGCCGGTACCTACGCCTGCTACAAAAATGTCTACCTTACCGTCTGTCTGCTCCCAGATCTCCGGTCCAGTGGTTGCCTTGTGGGCTGCAGGGTTAGCCGGGTTTACGAACTGGCCTAAGATCACAGCACCGGGAATTTCCTTCGCAAGCTCCTCTGCCTTGGCGATAGCGCCCTTCATGCCCTTAGCACCCTCTGTCAGCACCAGCTCTGCGCCGTAAGCTTTCAACAGGTTTCTGCGCTCCACGCTCATGGTATCCGGCAGAGTAAGAATAGCTCTGTAGCCCTTGGCTGCCGCTACGGATGCAAGACCGATACCGGTATTACCGCTGGTAGGCTCGATAATGGTCGCACCTTCCTTTAAAATCCCCTTTGCCTCTGCGTCCTCGATCATAGCCAACGCTACGCGGTCCTTTACAGAACCTGCGGGATTAAGATACTCCAGCTTCACCCAGATATTGGCATTCTCTGCTCCTGCATTCTTTGCATAACGGGATGCATCCAAAATCGGTGTTCCCCCAACCAGTTCCAATGCGCTTGCTTTAATCTTGCTCATATGTGTTCCCTCCATTTTCTATTCCTTGTTCTCCGTTTCGGCTTTTAATTCCTAGTTTTTTAATAGGAATTGTATGTTTTGTATTTTATGAGACAGATTATACAGCCGCAGACATAGACTGTCAACATCTTATTTCTGTTTTTTATATAAAGAAAACTGTTAGCCGGTTATCATTTTTTTCTATAATCAGAATAACAAAAACTCCCTGTAAAACTGTTACCTTTTTCGGATAGCCTGTTTTACAGAGAGCTTATGTTTTCAATCAAAATTTTACTTACTCAGCTTTGCAACCTTCAACGGCTTCAATAAGCCCTGCTCCAAAAGCTGGTATTCTTCCTTCCATGCATCGCCTTCGGTCATGAAGTTGCCAGGACCGTAGGAAGAAGAAAGCTTCGGATACTGGTGTAAAGGACCGAAGGTATTGCGTCTGGTCAGTACTACCTCCACTGCCTTTAGGCCATTCACCTTTCCCTTAAGAGGCGGGAATGCCAGCATATTTTCTTCTGCTCCGATAAGCTTCACCAAAGAGCCGCCAAAGCTTTCTACTTCTACTACAAGCTCCTCATCCTCTGCAAAGAGTTGATCCATCAGATAAGTTACCTTGCCGGAATAGAAGGGCAGGCCCTGCACGGAGATATCGCCGATATGAAGCTTTTCAGGCAGACTGTTTAATACCGGGATGTCCGTTCCTTCTCCGGGAGTCAGCACTACACCGAAGTCTCCCAGAAGGTAAACTGCCTCCAGACCACTGGTCTTATAATAATCGAAGTCAATGTCTATCTCATTGGCTCCTTCCTTCCATACCTGGTCCGGAATTGTCAGCTTTTCAAAGCATACATCAATCCACTTGCCTGTAGAGGTAAGCGCAATGGGAGTTCCATTCACGCGGATTTCCTTCATGTGCTCTAACTCTTCCACTACCAGCTCCACACCCTTAGGCAGCTCTGCACTCTGCACGCCAAAGTGAAGGGTCAGAGGTGCTACCAGCTTCGTATTTCCACCATAGTACTTTACCTCATACCAGGGCTGCAGCATTTCACCGCCTCTGTAGGGAATTTCAAAGAGGTCTCTTAACTTTCTGTCTGCCTTTAACACTTCCATTTCCGGGATAGTGCTAAGAAGCTTTCCACTATCATTAGGGCTGTAAACCTCTACAGAGACCTTATCCAGCACACAGATATTGGGCTCAGAAAGCTGATAAGCAAAGGTATCCGGAAGCATCACAGCTCCGCCTGATACTAGCTTTTCTTCCCTGGGAAGCTCTCTTTCTTCCTCTGTCAGGAAGTACAGTCTCTCCCCGCCCTTTTCCAGGTCGATGGTAAGCACATTCCGTCCGTCTTTCTTCTCATAGTCCGGTATAAAAGCCATGCCGCTTCTGGGATCCCAGCGCTCCACATAGCTGCCTTCTCCTAAATCTACCTTGATAGAAGCACCATTATCTCTATCCATATTAAGGAGCATCACCATGCGGCCGCCCTCTACCTCAAAGCTTTGTGCAAAGACAACGGGTTTCTGTCCTTCTTCTGCTGCCCAAACACCGATCTCATGGCCGGTCCTGCATACAGAAACCAAAGCGTCCTCCTCCCAAGGAATGCATACTACGCCGTTTTTCTCTACTGTCTTTTTCCAGGTCTCATAATCCACGCCCTGTGCGGCAAATTCCTTTACCAGATCAGACTTTTCACTGTCTACATAGCCGGGGATTTCTCCTGCGAAGATCACCTCTCCGCCCTGGGAAGCAAATTCCTTCAAAAGAGCCAAAGTAGAAGCTCTCATGGTATCCACGCCTGCCACCAAGACCTTGGAATATGCGGCATTTCCTACATACAAGATGCCATTTTCCACTCTTGCATGACGGCTGCAGATATCCTCCTCGCCATAATCAAAGTCAATCCGGTGATCCATCAGTCCGTGGAATACCTCCACATACTGCTTTTCCAGTCTCACTAACTCCTCATCCTTTGCGAACAGCCAGCTGAAGGCTCCGGAATAAGCTCTGGACCAGACGCTCTCGATAGGGCTTACCACCAACAGACGGCACTCCGGCTTACCATTATGGAGCGCTACATGAATCCTGGAATAGTAAGACTCCAGATAATTCCAATCCTCATACCAGGGAGACTGATGGAAAATACTTGCCGGATAATCTCTCTTAGCTTCTCCCTTCATGGTATACCAGGAAAGGTGAGGACATCTTAAGTTGATTCCCAAAAGCGCCTGCCAGTCGCCGATATTCTTATAGGATTCAAAATTCATCTGCCAGCCGGTGCAGCCGTAAAGCTCTGAAAGCACCCATTCCTTATTTAACTGTCTTGCCACAGAAGAAATCTGCTTTGCGATCCAGTAGCAGTCTGTCTTTTCTCCCAAAAGATCAATGCCGGGATATTCCATATATTCATAAAAACGCATCAAAGAGCCCTGCATGACTGCCTGACAGCAAAGGGTATCCTCATGAAGCACATGGCCGGTAAAAATCATATTATTTTCCTTGCACCATTTATAAATAGGCTGTGCAAAGGCTTCCAGGAACAGCTCCTGGCACAATTCAAAGTAATCTCTTGTAACCTTTGAGATTTCTCCCTTTTCTTTTCTTAAAAATACCTCAGGCAGATTTTGGGCCATGCTGTAGCCGAATCTCTTTTCAAATTCTGCCATCATACCTCTGGTATAAGGACAAGCTCTTTCGCCTTCTCCGGAGAAGTCGGTAAACATACCTCCTCTATGAGGCTCATCTGTAAAGACGCCCATGATTTCCTTGCCGAATTTGTCGCCGCAGTTTTTCTTGTAGTTTTCGTGAGTGATATCAATATACTTTTCAATGGATTCCTTGTTCATGGTATCCACATAGCAATAGCCATTATAGTTATCGCTGCAGTTCATATATTTGATACGGACTAAAAGTGCTGTCTCACCTGGCGCAAGAACGCTGCCTGCTGCTTCCTTCTGCTTTCTGAGCTCTTCAACAGAAAGGCTTCTCTTGTCTGTAAAGAGTTCGTCCTCATCCACCTTACATGCAAATACTGCCAGGATTCCCGGCTTACCGGTGCGGTCAGTTTCCTCTTCAGAAAGGCCGCTGTCATACTCATCCACCAGGTTGAAAAGTTCCTCATCCGTCTTGGCAAGCTCCAGGACCATGTACATCATGCGAAACTTTTCTTCCTTGGTCACAAGTCCGCCTGCACTTCCGGAGGGCCAACGGTCCTCGTCATACAGCCAGGCTTCCATTCCTTCTTTCGCTGCATAATCTGCGCATTTGTTGGTCAGATCAAACCATTCCTGCCCCAGATACTCTGTCTCCAGTCCTGTTCTGGAATGCATAAAGAAGCCGCCGAAGCCCATCTTCTTAATATTATCAGCCTGACGCATCAACTCCTTTTCTTCCAGTCTTCCGTTCCAAGACCAAAAGGGCTTCCCTCTGTATTCCCTGGACGGAGCTGCAAATAGCTTCTCCCTTTCCTTTAACTCCATACCATAACCTCCTCGTTTTCGTTTTCCTTCTTTTGTTGTCTGTTTTCGTTGTTTCCTGTGTTCCTGTGTTCTTTTTTATTACTGTCTGTTGTTTCTTGTTGCCTTTTCTCTTTTGTGCATTTTCACCGATTAAGCACTTACTTTTTCATTTCATTTCGTGTTTATTCTGTACCCACTATATCATTTACACGAGTAACTTTCAAGTCCTATTTGTAGATTTTGTTACTATTCATAACATCAGGTGTTACTGTTCACTCCGTTCACAGTAACACGCTTCGCGATGCAACGCTTGCAAGTCAAACTTCACGGAATATGGTCTTTGAACAGTAACACATCAAGGGACTGTCGCATGAAGTATTACTTGCACAATATGCAGACAACAAAGCTGATAATAGCATCTGCATATTGTATGACTTGTGCTTCATGTGATAGTCCCTGATCAGTCCCGCTATTTGTAAAATAAAAGCCCTTTTTATCCCTGCATCTTAAGGATCAGAGCGCCTGCGAAGGAAGCGAATCCATGGTTTAAGCTTGCGCAGCTGGTCTTGTTCTCCCAGAGGGTACCGGTAGCCTGGGCCATCTTACCGAAGAATTCCTTCATCTCTGCCTTCAGCTGATCGAAGCAGCCCCAGGTATACAAAATCTCCATTCTAAGGTATACACCCATCAGCGCATTGGCAGGCTCTGTATCAAGTATCATCTGCTTTAAGTCCTCTGACAGCTCTGTTACCACTTCTCCATCTGTTCCTAAAACAGCCTTCTTTCCTTTCACTGCTGCCTGTCTTTCTTCTGCTTCCGGCAGATAATAATGAAGCACGGCGTCCTTTAATACCTGATACTTTTCTTCTTCCACATCAATATCCAGGAAGCGGATGGCATAATATTGACAGCACTCGGAGATATCCCCAGCATTTACCAGCTCTCCTGCTTCGTTGTAAAGGGCATGATCCTCAAAGAAGTAGCCGTTGAAGGATTTCTCAATGACCTTCTCTTTGACCGCTTCCGCCTTTTGCAACAAGGCTTCGTCACCATAGATTTTCCCAATGATCTGACAAGTCTTGCTGTAGAGCATATTGGTGGGATAGTTTACATCATCCACCCAGTCGTTGGCTCTGGACCACTCCACAAACTTCCAGCCAGGGAGTCTGTCAAGAAGCCCGTCCCCATTCTCATATCTTGCAAAGAAGCCAAGCAGATCATAGCAAAGCTTTCTGTAATCCTCAGCATTCACTTCAGGAGATCTCTCCAAGAAATCCTTCAGCTCTAAAATGTACCACATCGCCCATTGAGGAATGAAGTTATGATTCCAGTGATCGGAAGGATAGCACATGGGAAGCATTCCCTCCGGCAGCTCTCCGGGCTTGTGGAAGAGACGGAAGTTCTCCATAAAGCACTTTTCCACATCATTCTTTCCTGTAAAGGCAAGCTCTGACTGGGAAGTAAAGTAGCTGTCGCAAAGCCAGCCCGCACGCTCTCTGGTAGGGCAATCCATATAAATATCCAGGGTATTCTGTCTAAAGGTTTCCACTGCTGCCCCAAAAATCTCGTCCAGCTTTTCATCCCCCGTATGGATGGGGATATCTGCCAACTTGTAGATATAGCTTCTGGTACCAAAATCAACCAGGGTAAGTTCGCCTTCCGTTACCATCACACAGGCATAGCGGAAACCATATGCTTCAAAGCTTTCATTCTCCCATTCTCCTGCAGGCACCTGATAATCCAACAGATTGACCATGGCAATGGCATGATAATCTATAATATCCTCCGTCAGCTTTTCATCAAAGCTTACCATATAATGAGCGTCTGCATCTGCCTTCACATGGCTTCGTATAAAGCCGGTGCGGTTCTGTCCCATATCAAGGAGTACAAACTCTCCTGCCTTAAGGGTAATCTCCCTCTTCGTGCAAGGCTGTCCCTCCTGATACGTAAACTGCATTCTCTGCCAGGTATAATATGGCTTTTTTTCAATCTCCTCATCTGTAAAGCCCGGAAATTCTTCGGAAATCTCGGCAATATAGCGATCCCTTGCATAGACGAAGCCTTCCTCGGGTGTAAGGGTAAAGGTTCCTCTTCTGCTGTTCTCCCATAAGGGTGCACGCAGAGTATAATCCGGCAGCTGGGTCCCTCTTTCCAGATACTTTACACCGGGATCTACCACACTTACCTTAGCCGGGGTGGCCTCGATCCCTCTGTCCCAAATTTCAGAAAAGGTTCTCTGGAAGGAATAGCGGTGCACCTTCTGTTCTCTGGAGGCTTCTAAAGAGCCTGTAAAATCAAAGCCTGTGGCTGCCAGGATTTTTTTCTGTGGGACTTCCTTTTCTTCCGGGCTCTGTGCTGCTTGGGCATCTGTTACCTTCGCTGCTTCCTCTGCCTTTTTCAGTCCCTTGGCCTGATAAACTTCTGCCTGCAGGAAGGAGGACTGGCAGATAGTATAATAAGAAGGACACACATATCCTGCCACCTCTATACAGATCTCATTTTCCCCTTCCTTTAAAAGGGAAGCAAGGGAGAGTCTATCCACCCTCACATATCCATGGGCCGCTCTTGCCGGACCATATCCACCAAAGGAACCATTCACCCACAGACGATATAAGGTTGCGCCTGTAATGTCGATCCATATATCCTTTGTTTCCTCTGCCGTACAGATGATTTTTGTGCAGAATACTGCCTGTACGTTTAATTCCTTTTCCCTGCCCTCCAGCCATATAGGTAATGCTTTCTCAAAATATGCCATTTTCTTTTCCTCCTTGATACGTTCTTCCTTTTCTCTTTTTATCACAGTTATTTTCTGTCCTGCTTCTATTGTTACTTGTCCACTCCATTCACAGCAACACCTTTCGTAAGCAACCCGCCTGCGTCCCAGACATACATTTCTTCTCCCTCTTTGTCCGGAGACAGTATGATGCCTTTGTCACATACATTTTTTACGTACTTCATAGTCATATATCCCCTCCCGTCTTTTGTTTGCTGTTTACGCGTGTTTCCCATAAGCCTATTGTACAATCCTTTACCCTATTTTTACAAGACACAATATTTTACTTTTATAACAAAATATTGTGTGAACGTTACAAGTTCCCCGTACATTTTTTCAACACACCTGTATGGTGCTTCCTTGGGATCTCTTACCTTTTTTCGCTTGGTTGTTTTATCGCCTTACATAAAAAATGCGGCTGATTCGTTTTTTTCTTCCGAATCAGTCGCATTTTTCACATTATAAGTGTGGCAGGATATTACTCTGTCTTTACACACCTCTCAATTACACAGCTATGCTTTTTACTGTCCTTATCATAATTGATCCCTGCCAAAAGCAGATTCCCCTTGTATTCATTCAGCGCATTTATATAGTTCTTTTCCTTGATCTGTCTGATAGCGCCTTCCGCACTTTTATCCCATTTTAGTTCAATTACCACTGCGGGCTTATCTGCATAACGTTTTCTGGGGATAAGGCAAATGTCGGCAAAACCTTTTCCGGTGGGAAGCTCTCTGACGATAGTATAGTATTCCCTTGCAAAATAAAATGCTAGCTGAATCGTGCAGCTTAGAGAATTTTCGTCGTTGTATTGTAAGATGGAAAACTCATTATGGGCTTCCTCCACACCTTTAGCTACTGCATCAGCATCCATGCCCCACAGGCTTTCCAATAGCTTTTTGGAAGCATCAATGGCTCTGGTCACTTCCGTCCAGTCCATAGTACTAATGGCATTGACATATTCCTGGGCAACTTCTCTGTTTGGGATACTTACCGCTTTATCCAGCCAATGATAAGTCAGATATCCTAAATGCACCAGCAAAGTCAACACATCATCCCTGCCCTGGAAGGTAGTCATATCATTGGAAAAGGTTCCGATATTGATCTCCACACGGTCCCCGGAAAGCATCCTTACCACAGCATCCTTCAGCCCATCAAAGTTCATCTGAATGTACACCTTAAGGGCTTCATAGGTTTCCGTCTGGTTCCAGTAATTGTCAAACATGCCGCTTAGCATAGCTTCCACAACGGATTTGGGACTGTACATAGAGTAGGTCTTTGGTTCAGCTCCTGCCATAGTCACAAGCTCATAACCATCATACCAGCTCTGGGTTTCCTCAAAGCTTCGGTTGTATTCTCTACAAAGCTCCTTCACCTCTTCTTCCGTAAAACCGAAGAATTCCGCCATTTCCCTGGGATTTGTCATGGAATATTCCGTGAACATATTCAGAGCAGAATGAGAACCGTATTTTTTGATGGGAAGGATTCCGGTCATGTAGGCCAGGGCAATATATTCCTGGTCCTTTAACCAGGCTCGCAGGAAGTCAAGATACTGTTTCTGTGCCTCCTTATCCTGCTGATATTCCCGAAACAGGCAGTCCCACTCATCAATGAGGATCACAAAGGAATGCCCTGTTTTTGCAAAAATATCCCTCATTACCTGGACCAAGTCCCCTTCATCCCGATATCGTATCCCTGTAAAATGTTCTGTAAGGTCATAAATGAGAAATCTGCTCATGCGATCCAGCATTTCCAAGACACTGTGAGTAGCACTCAAAAATTCCTGCATATTAATTTTTATAACATCATATTGATTCAAATGCGTAGTATAAGACGAAGCTTTGCTGATCTTCAATCCACAAAATAGGTCGGATGAATCAGTTTCTTTTCCATAATAAGCAGCCAACATATCAGCAACCATGGATTTTCCAAAACGTCTGGGTCTACTGACGCAAATAAATCTCTGCGCTGTTTGGATATAACAGTTTGTTACCTCGATTAAGCAACTTTTATCTACAAAGATAGGCGAATTTATCGACATTTTAAAGGATCCTTTGCCTGGATTTAAATAAACTCCCACTATTTTTCACCACCTTTCCAACTATTGGTCATATTGTTTTTTTTCTTTTATCAGGAAAATATTCTTACACTTTCTAAAAAACCGGCTCTTTTACTGATGCAGTCTCAAAATACAAAGGCTCTGCGGCGCAACTTCCCAAGTAAAATCTCTCTGTGAAATGGAACTTTCTGTCACCTTAGGAGTCACTGCATCCGGCTCGTTAAGAGAATTGACAGCGCCAGTAGAGAAGCCTGCCATCTGGAAGATCTGTGCTTTCCAGCCATGCTCTGTTTCTTCCGGGAAGGTAAGTTCCACCTGTTTTCCTTCCTTTTCCAGGTTTACAAGCTTTACGATCACATCACCGGTACTGTTTTCCTTTGTGACACTGGTATAAATGGGTTCTACCACAATCGGCACGCTGACGGTATCCAGATCCTGTTCCCCATCAATATAGGTAGTAATCCTGCGGCCTCTGATACGGATCTCCATATCGTAGATCTGTCCGCATACCACGCTGTTTCCGTTCTGGGAAAGTACGGAATTGTCTCCGTTAATATCCTCTCCGATAAAGGAATCCTTATTTTCCCAACCACCGAACAGCCAGAAGGTGCGGTTTTTCTCATCCTCCTGCCCGAAAGCGATCCGAAGTCCCTTATATCCGTCAAGCTCCTGTGCCTTCATACGGATGGTGTAATTTACCCAGTCCACATGTCCAAGGATCACCTGTGGATGCTCCTTGTCGATCACTGCTTCTTTGCAGGTGATTTCTTCTCCTGTATCCTCATTACGAATGACGATATCCGTATATCTGGCGCTTGCTTCTCCGTAGAAAACTGCCACATCCCCGGTCAGTCTGTCCGGGAATCGTCCCAGAATGTGTCCGCCTTCTTTCACATTTTCCAGGGAAGTATCCAAAAGCATATCACCCTGATGGTTGGTAAAGAGCTTCTGCACATGATAATTTGGCGTCCTGTAGGCCTTCTTATTGTCAAACCAGATCATATCCGGCTGCCAGTTCACATAATTCACATTGCAGAAAAGAGGCGCATAGCAGGCCAGTCCTACGCAGTCTGCATTATTTTGCAGCCCAATCATATAAGAAGCCTCACACAGCGCATTGTACCAGGTATTTCCGTGGGAAGCATACTCTCCCAGGAACACCTTCACGCCATCCCTTGGATAGGTATCGTATCTGTGATGATTGCCAATGAACCATTCCGGGGACTGGTAATAGTGCTCATCCACCAGATCCGTCCCGTTTTCTCTTGCACAGCGCCATCCCTTTTCAAACTCTCCGCCTCCCGCAAAGGGTCCGCTGGTGCCGATAATCTTTATCTTTGGATATTTTTCCTTGATCGCTCTGTGAAAATAAGGATATCTTTCAAAGAATGGGTCGCCCACTTCCTCATTTCCGATTCCGATATATTCCAGATGAAAGGGTTCCGGATGCCCGAGGGCTGCTCTTTTGGCTCCCCATACTGTGTCCGTATCTCCATTGGCAAACTCGATCAGATCCAATGCATCCTGGATAAATTCAACCAGCTGCCCGGTTGCCTTGCCATCCTTCTCTTCGATAGAAGCGCATCTGTCATGATGGGGATCGTAGCCGCCCGGAAGCACCGGCAGGGGCTTTGCACCGATATCCTCACAAAACTGGAAATATTCAAAATATCCCAGACCCAAGGTCTGATTGTAGCGCCAGTTACTCCTTCTGGCAGGTCTTTCCTCCACAGGACCGATGGTGTTTTTCCAACGATACTGACTGTCTCTGTCCTCTGCGTTCAAGGAGCCGTCATGCACCAGACAACCGCCGGGGAAACGCATGAATTTAGGATGAATCTCCTCTAAAAGCTCAGCAAGATCCCTCCTTAATCCGTTCTTTCTTCCCTTATAAGTATTCTTCGGGAAAAGGGAGACAAAATCTAACGCTGCTTTACTTCCTTTTCCAAAGGTAAGCTCCAGATATCCCTTCGCAGTATCCTTGGTGGCAGTAAAGCTACATTCATATTTCGTCCAGCTTTCTGTCAAGACAAATTCCTGATTATCCTGTATGCCATAGGCAGGTGCCTCTCCTGCGATCGCTACCTGAATGCTGGTTTCCTCTGATCCCAGCTTTCTGGCATAAAAAGCAAAATCGTACCCTGCGCCTGCCTTTAGGGGGATACCGCAAAATCCGGTATTGCGCACACCCAGTCTGGCAGCTTCTTCCGCACTGTCAGAAATAGTGCCCTCTTTTCCGCCGCAGCCTTCCTTCTTTTCTTCCGCAGACTTTTTTCCCATTACCAGATAGTGCGGGTTTTTCCCACAAAATGGATTTTCATCCTCTATTTCCAGAGAAATTTCATCTTCCGTTCCCATTCTTTCCCAGCCGGTCAGATGGTCATATTCCGGATTGTCCATCTTGCAAAATTCAAAGGAGCGGTTCTGTACCAATTCTGCATACAATCCGCCGTCTGCAGCATGATTCAGATCCTCAAAGAAAATTCCAAACAAATCTCCCAAGGTTGCTTTTTCGTGTTTTGTGTTTACTCTAAGCTGCATCTGTTTACCTCCCAGATTTTTGTTATCTATCTTCCCATTCCATCTTAATACATCTTTCATCCATCAAGGTCAGTATAACAAATTCTAATTGAGAAGGGAACAGTTTTCTTTTCTTACTGTTTTTTAATATCCCGATGTTTGAGGCAAAAGATCTTTTAGGCGAAAAATCCGGCATCCGGGTAGA
>ULUL01051477.1_pt1 | contig 18532 bp, 13 predicted proteins | sample 1958481 | NCBI WGS metagenome assembly ULUL01 (sample SAMEA4835759, study PRJEB28245) | human gut metagenome | biome: gut microbiome; material: fecal sample | place: Denmark | collected 2008 | reverse complement strand
CGGAAGGCGTCTTTGCGGCGTCGGCCGCCGGTCTCTGCGGCGCGGGAGCCGGGTCCGGTTTCCGCCGCCGCAGCGTATAGGTGATGGCCCCCTGGCGGCAGTTTTCGAGGCAGTCCATACAGGCCACGCAACGGCTGTAATCAATTTTATGCGCCGCAGGGTCGATACACGACGCCTTGCAGTTGCGGGCGCAGAGCTTGCATCCGTTGCACTTCGAGGTGTCGAAACGCGGTTTGAACAGCGAGTAGCGGGCGAGGAATCCCAGCACCGTGCCCACCGGACAGATCGTATTACAATAGGTGCGGCCGCTGCGCCACGCAAGAACAAACAGCACGGCGAACGTCACGACGGCAACAAGCAGCGTGGAGAGGCTCTTCATCCAGACGTCGACCGAATAGAAGGCGTAGCTGTCCATGCGCCCGGCGATGTATGCCAGCAGGTTGTTGCCCCACGCGTAGACCGGGGCCAGCAGGTTCGAGGCGATGCGGCCGTAGGCGCTGTAAGGCGCGAGCAGCGAACCGACACCCGCCAGCATCGCGGCGACGAACACGACGAGCATCCCCCGGCGCAGCCAGGTGAGGGCGGGGGAGTACGCGAAGCGGTTCCGGTGCTTTCTGCGCTTCCCGGAGGCCCACGAAACGATGTCCTGCATCACCCCCAGCGGGCAGATGACCGAACAGTACACGCGGCCGAAAAGAAGCGTCAGGATCACCAGGAACGCCACGACGCCGACATTCAGGGCCAGCAGGGCGGGCAGGAACTGGATTTTCGCCATCCAGCCGAACCACGCGTGAAGCGTTCCGGTAAAATCGAGGAACAGCAGCGTCGTCAGCACGAAGAAAAAGGCCGCGGCCGCAATTCTGATTTTTCGTAACATAGATTCAAGTCTGAATCAAGTGAATTTATTTCGGAACTCATGTCGTCTCGGACCGTCGCCGTGGCCGCCGGGCCGCCCGAGACGGGGGTTTGGAGGTGGACCGGATTCGGGAGCGACGTCGTCGGCGAATAATAGGGCCAGCGGATTGATTTCAATGCAAATTACTCAACCATTCAACCGTTTCGGGATCGCGGTGATCCAGAAAACTGCTCTCCGGACGGTCCAGCGAGGCGATCACGGCCATGTCCTCGGCGTCGAGCGCGAAGCCGAACACGTCGAAATTCTCCGCGATGCGCTCCGCGTGCACAGACTTGGGAATGCAGACCACACCGCGCTGAATCAGCCAGCGCAGCACCACCTGCGCCACCGTCTTTTTGTACCGGGCGGCGACCGCCAGCAGGACTTCGTTCGAGAACAGCCCGTTCTTGCCCTCGGCGAAAGGCGCCCACGACTCGATCTGCACGCCCTTCGTGCGCATGAACTCCGCGGCGGCGGTCTGCTGGTGGAACGGATGGGTTTCGACCTGATTGACCGCCGGCGCGACCTCGTTGTGCAGAATCAGGTCCTGAAGGCGGTCGGGGTAGAAGTTAGACACACCGATGGCGCGGATGCGGCCCTCGCGGTAAAGCTCCTCCATGGCGCGCCACGAACCGTAGACGTCGCCGTAAGGCTGGTGGATCAGATAGAGGTCCAGATAGTCCAGCCCCAGCTTCGACATCGACTCCTCGAACGCCTTTCTGGCAGGCTCATAACCCGCGTCGCTGATCCACAGTTTCGTGGTGATGAACAGCTCTTCGCGGGGAATGCCGCTGCGGCGGACGGCACGTCCCACGGCCTCCTCGTTGCCATAGGCCGCGGCGGTGTCGATCGAGCGGTAACCGATCTTCAGGGCGTCGCCGACCGCCCGTTCGCAAACCTCCGGGTCCGAAATCTGATAAACGCCGAAGCCGAGGACCGGCATTTCGACGCCGTTGTTCAATTTTACGTATTCCATACCTCACTACTTTTTTATTTTTCCGGCAAAACTTCGTTCAGGCACGCAATGCCGTTCAGCGTGCGGGGATAACCGATATAGGGCAGCAACTGGGTCACGACGGCCAGCAGGGTGGCCTTGTCGTTGCCTATGTTCGCATTTCCGGCGATGTGGCCCTTCACCTGCGATTCGCAGCCCCCGAGCGAGACGAGCATCGAGAAGGTCAGCAGCTCGCGCATCTTCACGTCCAGGCCTCCGCGGGTCAGGAAATCGCCGAAGCAGTTGTCCGACAGGTAACGTTGGATGTGCTTCTGGTTCGCGGGGGCCGCCTCGCGCATCCCGTCGATACGCTCCGCGCCGAAAATCGACCGCTGCACCGCCAGCCCCTTTTCGAAGCGGTCCGCGGACGAGGTCGTCGACTGCCCCGCAAGCGGCAGCGTCACGCCGCGCGCCTCCAGCACCTCGTTGGTAATCCCTACGAAGTCGGCGACCTTCGCCATGCCGACGTAGGGAACGGCCTGATAAAGCGTCTCCTTCACCTCGACGGGCGTCACTCCGGCGTTCAGCGCGCCTTCGAGCGTCGTCCGGTAGGCGGTCCGGCCCTGCGAGGCGATGTTCGAGGCCAGGATGCACAGCATGCGCGTCCGCGTGTCGAGCTGGTCGTAGGCGGTCACTTCGCCGAGCGCAAAGTTACCAAAAATTTCAAATAATTCGGGGTCCGCATCCCCAAGTTCCGGTATTCCGCCCGGAAACAATTCGGCCAGGCGGCGTCGGGCGTCTTCGCCCAGGCGGGAGGCCGGAGCCGGGACGGAAGCCGTCGCTGCCGCATATTGCGCGTCGTCGACCGGTTCGAGCCATGTGTTCTCGTTGGTCGCGGGATTGCACGCGACGGCCAGATGCGAGAACCAGCTGTCGGGAGCCGCGCCGTGCCAGTGGACCACGTCGGGCGCGATCTCCACGATGTCGCCCGGAAGCAACGCCCGGGCCGGACGGCCCTTCTCCTGATAATAGCCCCGGCCCCCGACGGCTATCAGGAGCTGGCCGCCCGTATGGCTGTGCCAGTTGTTGCGGCATCCGGGCGAAAAGGTGACGTTCGACACGGGCGCGTTCAGCCGCTTGTCGTCCGTCAGCGGAGCGAGCCAGGCCTGCCCGACAAAGTACTTCGAAAACTGTTCCGGCAGTTTGTCGCCCACGGGAAACGGGCTGACTTTTTTCGGTATTTCCATATTTTGAGCATTTAAGGATTGCAGGATTCCGTCCGAAAAAAGGGCTGCGGCGGTCAGGGCCGCGAAAAGGATTCGTTTCATCGGTTCAAAAGAATGGTTTCACGATGCAAAAATAGGGTATTTCGCGCAACGGTTCCGTACCCCGATTACGGTTCGGCATACCATTATTACGGAGCGGCGTCATTTTCGGTCGGGTGAAGACCGTCTGCACGCAAAACCGGTTCTGCGCCCCAGACACAGAACCGGATCAAAAACGGATCGGCAGACGACTGCCTCCGAAACCGGCGTCTCGCACACCGGAAGTGAGGGGGGGGGGAGGAGTCAGCCCCGCCGGCCCTGATTGGCGACGGCCTCCATCAGGGAGGCGATCTCGGCCGGGTCGCCCAGGAAATAGTCCTTCACACAGCCCAGCCCCTCGTCGAATTCGAAGACGTAGGGCACGGCAGTCGGAAGGTTGAACTCCGAAATGGCCTCGTCCGAAATCCCTTTCAGGTTCTTGATGATGCCCCGCAGGCTGTTGCCGTGGGCCACCACCAGCAGTTCGTCGTGGCGGGCCAGCGCCGGGAGTATCTCGCACTCCCAGTAGGGCATCGTGCGGGCCACGGTGTCTTTCAACGACTCGGTGCGGGGCAGCGCGGCGTCGGGAATCCCGGCGTAGCGGGGATCGAAGCGCGGATTGCGGGGATCGTCCTCCGGAAGCGGCGCGGGGGCCACGTCGTAGCTGCGGCGCCAGACGTACACCTGCTCGTCGCCGTATTTTTCGGCCGTCTCGCGCTTGTTCAATCCCTGAAGCATGCCGTAGTGCTTCTCGTTGAGCCGCCAGGTCTTCGTCACCGGAATCCAGTCCCGGTCCATCCTGTCGAGCACGACGTCGAGGGTCTTCACGGCCCGTTTCAGATAGGAGGTATAGGCGCGGCCGAAATGAAAACCCTCCTTGCGGAGCGTCTCCCCGGCTTTGACGGCCTCGGCGACGCCCTTCTCGCTCAAATCCACATCGGTCCACCCCGTGAACCGGTTTTCCCTGTTCCAGACGCTCTCGCCGTGGCGGAGCAAAACGATCTTTTTCATAACTGTCCGACTGCGTTTTCCGGTTCGGCGCGCACCTCGTTCTCCAGACGCCGGCATTCGCTGAAGTCCTTGATGTTCTGCATCGTGGTGCGTGCTATATTATCCACTGCTTCACGTGTGAAGAAGCCCTGATGCGAGGTGACGATCACGTTGTTGAACGACAGCAGGCGCGCCAGCACGTCGTCGTCCATGATGCGGTCGGAAGTGTCCTCGTAGAAGTACCCGGCCTCCTCCTCGTATACGTCCAGTCCGGCAGCGCCGATCTTCTTCTCTTTCAGTCCGTCGATCAGCGCCTCGGTATGGATCAGCTGACCGCGGCCCGTGTTGATGAGGATCACGCCCGGTTTCATGCGCGAAATGGCCGCGTCGCCGATCATGTAGCGCGTCCGGTCGGTCAGCGGACAGTGGAGCGAAACGATGTCCGCACGGGCGTAAAGCTCGTCGAGCGGCACGTAGGCGATGCCCGCTTCCGCGGCGTACTGCGGATCGGGAAACAGATCGTTGGCCACGACCTCCATGCCGAACCCCTTGAGAATGCGGATCAGCTCGCGGGCGATCCTGCCCGTGCCGACGATCCCTGCGGTCTTGCCGTACATGTCGAAGCCCATCAGCCCGTGGAGCGAGAAGTTGCCGTCGCGCGTGCGCCAGTAGGCGCGGTGTATCTTACGGTTGAGCGCCAGCATCAGCGCCACGGCGTGTTCCGCCACGGCGTGCGGCGAATAGGCCGGAACCCGCACCACGGGAATCCCGTAACGGGCCGCGGCGTTCAGGTCGACGTTGTTGAAGCCCGCACAGCGCAGCGCGATCAGCTTCACGCCCATCCCGGCCAACTGGCGGATGGTCCCGGCGTCGGCCGTGTCGTTGACGAAGATGCAGACCGCATCGGAACCCTGCGCAAGGGCCACGTTATTGGCGTTCAGGTGGCTGCGGTGGTAGCAGATGTCGAACCCGTAGGTGTCGCGGATGCGGTCGAACGACTCCCGGTCGTAGGGCTGCGTGCCGAATAGCGTTATTTTCATAGTTGCACTTTTTTAATATAAAAACGTCTTCGGGGACCCGGATATTATGCGATGGTCACTTCATCGTCGAGGTAAACGTCCTGAATGGCGTGCAGCAGGGCGATGCCGTCCTTCATCGGACGCTGGGAGGCCTTGCGGCCGCTGATAAGCCCCATGCCCCCGGCGCGCTTGTTGATCACGGCCGTCGTGACGGCCTCCTGCAAGTCCGAGGCCCCGCGCGACTCGCCGCCCGAGTTGATCAGGCCCACGCGGCCCATATAGCCGTTGGCCACCTGATAGCGGCAGAGGTCGATGGGGTGGTCCGAAGTCAGCTCGGTGTAGACCTTGTCGCTGGTCTTGCCGAAGCCGACGGCCCGGAAACCGCCGTTGTTCGACGGGAGTTTCTGTTTCACGATGTCGGCCTTGATCGTCACACCGAGGTGGTCGGCCTGCCCCGTGAGATCGGCCGAAGCGTGGTAGTCGGTACCCTCCTTCCTGAAACCCTCGTTGCGCAGGTAGCACCACAGGATCGTCGCCATGCCCAGTTCGTGCGCCAGGTCGAACGCGCGGGCGATCTCGACCAGTTGCCGGCGGCTCTCCGGCGAACCGAAGTAAATCGTGGCCCCGACGGCTGCGGCGCCCATGTTCCAGGCATCGCGCACCGTGCCGAACAACACCTGGTCGTAGGTGTTGGGGTAGGACAGCAGCTCGTTGTGGTTGATTTTGACGATGAAGGGAATTTTGTGCGCGTATTTGCGCGCCACGGCTCCCAGCACGCCGAAAGTCGAGGCGACGGCATTGCAGCCGCCCTCGACGGCGAGTCTGACGATGTTTTCCGGATCGAAATAGGCGGGGTTCGGGGCGAACGAAGCCCCCGCGGAGTGCTCGATGCCCTGATCCACGGGCAGGATCGAGACATAGCCCGTGCCGCCCAGCCGTCCGTTGGAGAGAATCCATTGCAGACTGCCCAGCGTACGGACGCTGCGGTCGGATTCGGCCCAGATGCGGTCCACGGTGTCGGGTCCCGGCAGGTACAACGACTTTTTGTCGATGGTGCGGCATACGTGGGAGAGGTAGTAGCCGGCCTGCTCCCCTAAAATTTCAACTGTCTTGCTCATAATCGCTGTGTTTTTGGTCATTTTACGAATCCCGTGCAATTCCGGGTCCAATCAGGTCCCGTTTACGGCCTAAAAGTTACCGAAAAATCCGGGAGGTTGTTCCCGGCGCGGGAGGCGGAGCGCGGATTCGGACCGAATGGTACAGAGGTAGGACAGAAATGCGAAGCGGGCGCGCCCGTTCAGGGCATGCGGCGAGGCCCGTTCAAAGCGTTCCGGCTGCTGCGGGCCGGACTACGCAGGGACACAAACCGTCCCGGACGGAGAATTTACCGCCCGGAGCGGACAAAAATCCGAAACCCGGATACCTATTTTTTGTTGTTGCGGTACTCGGTGGGCGATTCCCCCGCGTGCTTCTTGAAAAAACGCCCGAGGTAGGACTGGTCGGGAAACCGGAGCCGGTAGGCGATCTCCTGCACCGAAAGGTCGGTCGACTGGAGCATCATCTTGATCTCCAGCATCACCGAACGGTCGATGAACTCCTTGGCCGAACTGTGCGCCACGCTGCGCACGATGGTCGACAGGTAACGGGTCGAAATGCAGAGTTTGTCGGCATAAAACGACACTTCGCGCTCCTGGGCGCAATGCTCGTGCACGAGAGCGACGAAACGGTGGAACAGCTCCGACTGCCGCGTAGTCGTCTCCGGCACGCGGTGCTGCCGGGCTGCGAAACGCTGCATCTTGTCGTAACTCTCCAGCAGCAGATTCTGCAAACGGTTCTTGATGATCGTATTGCGGAACACGTTGCCGCGGTCGCGGTAGGTGTAGGCCGCCATCTGGAGCCAGATCGAAGCCCCCTCGACGATCCGCTGGGGCGGATGGGAGATCGGACGCTCACGCAGGGCGTGGAAAAACGAAGGGTCCATCCGGAAGGCCGCCTCGGAAAAGAGATCCCGCGAAAACGAGCAGTAGGCCGCCCTGAAATCCTCCGTGCGGTCGGTGAGCATGAAGATAGATCCGGGCAGCAGCAGCACCATCGTATTGCGGCGCACCTGCCCCTGGTACTGGTTGACGGTGGCGTCGGCGCTGCCGCTGCGACAGAAGAGAATCGCACCTCCTTCCACACGGCAGGCGTAATTGCCGAAAAAGGCGAAATCGGATTCGCCCACAACAAATTGCTCCTCGGGAGTAGTGATTAGCGGATTGACCTGTGGCATACAATTCTTTTTTCGAACAAAAATAATGAAATTTTCGATAAATGTTCCATTTTTATTCCGAAAAGTACCAATTCTGTTCGCAATAAAGGGTACATTGATACCGTTTTTAAAATACTTTTGCACCTGAAAAAGTTTTTTAGTCCAATCAGTTAAAGGAATTGTTATGAAGCAAACATTTGTGAAAGCTGCCGTTTTGGCATGCTGCATGGCGGCCGTCGGATGCAAACAGGCTCCGATGACAATGGGCCCCGGCGAATACGCCGTAATGACCATCGCCACCACCGACCGGGAAATCCCGAGCAACTACTCGGCGACGATCCGCGGCCGTCAGGACATCGCAATCTATCCGCAGGTTTCGGGAACGATCTCACAGCTCTGCGTCAACGAAGGTCAGAAAGTCGCCAAGGGACAGACCCTTTTCATCATCGACCAGGTTCCCTACAAAGCCGCCTTGCAGACCGCCGAGGCCAACGTCGAGGCCGCCAAAGCCGGCGTAGCCACCGCACAGCTCACCTACGACAGCAAGAAGGAGCTTTTCGCCCGCAACGTCGTTTCGCAGTTCGACCTCTCGACGGCCAACAACAACCTGCTGACGGCCAAGGCCCAGCTCGCACAGGCCGAGGCACAGCGCGTGAACGCCGCCAACAACCTCTCCTACACGGTCGTGAAGGCTCCGACCGACGGCGTGGTGGGAACGCTGCCGTACCGCGTCGGCGCGCTGGTGAGCGCTTCGATCTCGCAGCCGCTGACCACCGTGTCGGACAACTCGGAGATGTACGTCTACTTCTCGATGACCGAAAACCAGCTCCTGGCCCTGACACGCCAGTACGGCTCGATCGCCGAAACGCTCAAGAGCATGCCGGGCGTACAGTTGCAGCTCAGCGACGGTTCGACCTACGACCAGACGGGCCGCGTGGAGTCGATCAGCGGCGTCATCGACACCTCGACGGGCAGCGTGTCGCTGCGCGCGGCGTTCCCCAACCCGAACGGGCTGCTGCACAGCGGCGGCGCGGGCAACGTCATCCTGCCGAGCATCTACAAGGATTGTATCGCCGTTCCGCAGGCCGCGACGTTCGAACTCCAGGACAAAGTATATGTATATAAAGTGGTGGACGGCAAGGCCGCTTCGGCGATGATCGACGTCGAGAAGATCTCGAACGGCCGCGAGTATATAGCACGCGCGGGACTCGTGCCGGGCGATGTGATCGTTGCCGAAGGCGTGGGTCTGCTGCGCGAAGGCACGCCCATCGTTCCGAAGGGCCAGGCCGCAGCAGCCGCTGCCGCAGCTCCCGCAACCGACGAGTCCGCCGCTCAAACCCAAACCGAGAAGGAGGAATAACCTATGACACTCAAGCATTTCATAGAACGACCCGTATTGGCGTCGGTCATATCAATTGTAATCGTAATCGCCGGTCTGATCGGTCTGGCGACACTGCCCGTCGAGCAGTATCCCGACATCGCGCCCCCGACGGTCATGGTGCGCGCCTCCTATCCGGGAGCCAGCGCCGAAACGATTCAGAAGTCGGTCATCGTACCGCTCGAACAGGCCATCAACGGTGTGGAGGACATGACCTACATGACCTCCAGCGCAGCCGTCGGCAGCGCCTCCGTGACGATCTATTTCCGCCAGGGAACCAACGCCGACATGGCGGCCGTCAACGTGCAGAACAAAGTGTCACGCGCCACCGGCCAGCTTCCTTCCGAGGTCACGCAGATCGGTGTGACGACCATGAAACGCCAGACCTCGATGGTCAAGATCTTCTCGCTGTACAGCCCCGACGACTCCTACGACGAGACCTTCCTGTCGAACTACCTGAAGATCAACGTCGAGCCGCGTATCCAGCGTATCCGCGGCGTCGGCGAGGTGTTCACCCTCGGCGCCGACTACTCGATGCGCGTCTGGCTGAAACCCGACGTAATGGCCCAGTACAAGCTCATCCCGTCGGACGTGACGGCGGCGCTGGCCGAACAGAACATCGAGTCGGCGACCGGTACGCTGGGCGAGAACTCCCAGAACACATTCCAGTACACGATGAAATACCGCGGACGCCACCAGACGCCCGAAGAGTTCGGTGAAATCGTGCTGCTCTCGAAGCCCGACGGCACGCTCCTACGTCTGAAGGACATCGCCGACATCGAACTGGGCAGCGAATCCTACGCTTACAAAGGTTACACCAACGGCCATCCGGGCGTCAGCACGATGATCTTCCAGACGGCCGGTTCGAACGCCACGCAGGTCGTGAACGACGTCAACGCCCTGCTCGACGAAGTGCAGGCCGAACTGCCGAAAGGCATCGCCGTCGCACACCTCCAGAGCGTGAACGACTTCCTCTACGCCTCGATGAAAGAGGTGGTCAAGACCCTGTTCGAGGCCATCCTCCTCGTGATCCTGGTCGTGTACGTCTTCCTGCAGGACATCCGCTCGACGCTCATCCCCACGGTGTCGATTCTCGTGGCGCTGATCGGAACCTTCGGCTTCCTCGCATTCGCCGGATTCTCGATCAACCTGCTGACCCTCTTCGCGCTGGTTCTTGCGATCGGTACGGTCGTCGACGACGCCATCATCGTCGTCGAAGCCGTGCAGGCACGCTTCGACGCGGGCTACAAATCCTCCTACATGGCGACCATCGACGCCATGTCGGGTATCACGTCGGCCATCGTGACCTCGACGCTGGTCTTCATGGCCGTGTTCATCCCCGTCGCCATGATGGGCGGAACGTCGGGCGTCTTCTACACGCAGTTCGGTATCACGATGGCCGTGGCCGTGGGTCTTTCGGCCGTCAACGCCCTTACGCTGTCGCCGGCGCTCTGCGCCATGATCCTGAAGCCGTACCTCGACGAGAACGGCGAGATGCGCGACAACTTCGCGGCGCGTTTCCGCAAGGCCTTCAACACGGCATTCGGAGCCTTGGTCAACAAGTACAAGCACGGCGTGATGCTCTTCATCAAGCACAAGTGGCTGATGTGGTCGACGCTCGGCCTGACCATCGCGGCGCTGGTTCTGCTGATGAACACCACCAAGACGGGTCTGGTTCCCGACGAGGACCAGGGTACAATCATGGTCAACGTCACCACGGCCCCGGGTTCCTCGCTCGCCGAGACCCACAAGGTCATGGAGCAGGTTTCGCAGCGCATCAACGGCATTCCGCAGATTCGCGACTACATGCAGGTGGCCGGTTACGGCATGATCGCCGGACAGGGTTCGTCGTACGGTATGGCCATCATCAAACTCAAGGACTGGGACGAGCGTCCGAACAAGGAGGATGACGTGAACGCCGTCATCGGACAGATTTACGGCCGCACCGCCGACATCAAGGACGCACAGATCTTCGCCGTGGCTCCGCCGATGATCTCGGGTTACGGAACCTCGACCGGTTTCTCCATGCACCTGCAGGACAAGACCGGCGGCGACCTGACCGAATTCTACAATATTTACCTGCAATTCATCGGCGCGCTGAACCAGCGTCCGGAGATCGCCCGCGCATACTCGACCTTCAACATCAACTTCCCGCAGTACATGGTGGACATCGACGCGGCGAAGGCCAAGCGTGCCGGCATATCGCCGACCTCGATCCTCTCGACGCTGGCAGGCTACTACGGCGGCCAGTACGTTTCGAACATCAACCGGTTCTCGAAAATGTACTATGTGACGATGCAGGCCGATCCGAAATACCGTCTCGACACCGAGTCGCTCAACAACGTCTACGTGCGTTCGAGCAGCGGCGAGATGGCTCCCCTAGGCCAGTTCGTGAACCTGACGAGGGTTTACAGCTCCGAGGTGCTGAACCGCTTCAACATGTACAGTTCGATCGCCGTGAACGGTACGGCCGCCGACGGTTATTCGTCGGGCGACGCCATCCGGGCCATTCAGGAAACGGCCGCGCAGGTGCTTCCGAAGGGCTACGGTTACGAGTTCGACGGCATCACGCGCGAGGAGGCCCAGACGGGCAGCAACACGGTCATCATCTTCGGTATCTGTATCCTGCTGATCTACCTCATCCTGAGCGCGCTGTACGAGAGTTTCCTCATTCCGTTCGCCGTCATTCTGTCGGTTCCGTGCGGTCTGATGGGTTCGTTCCTGCTCGCCAAGATGATGGGACTGGAGAACAACATCTACCTCCAGACGGGTATCATCATGCTGATCGGTCTGTTGTCGAAAACGGCCATCCTGATCACGGAGTACGCCGCCGACCGCCGTGCCGCGGGCATGAGCCTCTCGCAGGCCGCCGTGTCGGCCGCCAAAGCCCGTCTGCGTCCCATTCTGATGACCGTCCTCACCTGCGTGTTCGGTATGATCCCGCTGGTGCTCTCGCACGGCGTAGGCGCAAACGGCAACTCGACCCTCGGTGCAGGTGTCATCGGCGGTATGATCGTAGGTACGCTGGCGCTGCTGTTCCTCGTGCCGACGCTGTTCATCGTCTTCCAGACGTTGCAGGAGAAAGTCAAGCCCCTGGAATTCGATCCCGATCCGCAGTGGGCCGTGCGTGCCGAACTGGAAGAGTGTAAAAACGAGAAAGAGGAGGAGTAACACATGAAAAAGATCCTGATTATATGCGCCGCGGCGGCGCTGACCGGCTGCGGCATCTACAAACCCTATACCCGTCCCGAGGTGACGACCGCAGGACTGTACGGATCGGCGGAGACCGCCGACACGACCACCCTGGGCGACATCCGCTGGCAGGAAATGTTCACCGATACCCAGTTGCAGGCGCTTATCGCGCTTGCGCTGGAGAACAACACCGACCTGCTGTCGGCAGGCTGGCGCGTGAAGGAGGCCGAGGCGACACTTAAATCGGCGCGTCTGGCCTACCTGCCGTCGTTCAACTTCGCCCCGCAGGGCAGCTTGAGCAGCTTCGACGGCGGACCGACGGCGAAAACCTATTCGATTCCCGTGACGGCCAGCTGGCAGATCGACATCTTCAACGGACTGACCAACGCCAAGCGCAAGGCCAAGGCGCTCTACGCCCAGAGCAAGGAGTATGAGCAGGCCGTGAAGACGCAGCTGATCTCGGGCGTGGCCAATCTTTACTACACGCTGCTGATGCTCGACAGCCAGTACGAGGTGACGGAGGAGACGGCCGCCAAATGGCGCCAGAGCGTCGAGGCGATGCGCGCCCTGAAAGAGGCGGGCTACGCCAACGAGGCCGGAGTGGCCCAGTACGAGGCCAACACGCTGGCCATCGAGGCATCGCTGCACGACCTGGGCTACCAGCGTACGCAGGCCGAGAACTCGCTCTGCTCGCTGCTGGGAGAGGTTCCGCACACCATCGCACGCGGACGTCTCGAAAACCAGCAGCTGCCCGACGACCTGACGGTCGGCGTACCCCTGCTGATGCTTTCGAACCGTCCCGACGTACGTTCGGCCGAGTATTCGCTCATGCAGTCGTACTACGCCACGGCGAGCGCCCGTTCGGCCCTCTATCCCTCGATCACGCTGAGCGGCACAGTGGGCTGGACCAACAACAGCGGCGCAGGCATCGTCAATCCCGGCAAGCTGATCTGGAACGCCGCAGGATCGCTCCTGCAACCGATCTTCAACGCCAACGCCAACCGTGCCCGCGTGAAGATCGCCAAGGCGCAGCAGGAGGAATCGAAGCTGTCGTTCCAGCAGACGCTGCTCAACGCAGGCGCCGAGGTCAACAACGCCCTCACGCAGTGCCAGTCGGCCCGCGCCAAGGCGGACCTCCGCGAGCGGCAGATCGAAGCGCTGGAGCGCGCCGTGGAGTCGACCGAACTGCTGATGCAGCACGGCTCGACCACCTACCTCGAAGTGCTGACCGCCCAGCAGTCGCTGCTTTCGGCACAGCTGTCGCAGATCGCAGACCGTTTCGACGAAATCCAGGGAACCGTGAACCTCTACCAGGCTCTCGGCGGCGGACGTGACATTACGGAGGAAAAATAATGAAACGGGGAGTGACCAAAGAGGAGATCATCCACGCTACGCAGGAGCTTATCGCCCGGAACGGCATCCGTGCCGTCCGGGTCGATGAGATCGCGCAGACGCTGGGAATCTCGAAACGCACCCTGTACGAAATGTTCACCGACAAGAATGACCTCGTAAGCGCATGCCTCGAGGCCATGAGCCACCAGCAGCGGGAACGCATCGTCGCCTGCCGCAAAAGGCGCGGCGGCAATCCGCTGCAAAAGGTGCTCCGGCTGACGAACGAATACATCGACAACCTCTATACGGTAGACCACCGTTTCCTGTCGGACATCAGCCGCAAGATCATCTTCGCGGAGCACTACGACGAGCACCGGGAATTCTGGCGCAGGGAACTGACCGACTACCTCGAAACCTGTCGCCAGGAACAGCTTCTGCTGCCCGAAATCGACGCCCCGGCATTTGCCGAACAGTTGATGAACACGATCCTCGACCTGCGCCTGAACGGCACGGTCCGCGAGGAACTCCGGCTCTTCTGCCGGACGATACTCCGCGGCGCGGGGACCCGGAAGGGCATCGAACTGATCGACCGCAAACCGTGAGTTTCGCAATACGCCTGTAAAAAAGCCCCGCAGCCGAACTGCGGGGCTTTTTTTACGTCCGGAAACGACATGACCGCCGGACGCCGCAAAGGCGTCTCCGTCCGCCCGAGGCCCGCAGGCCTCTGCGAAGCGAAGCCGCGGGTTCCGCGGAGTTTCAAAGCCTGCGGTCCCCGGGCCTGCGGAAGCCCCGCACGGCCCGGCCGTCCTCGATACCTGCGCAGCCCTCGGTCCGCCGGCATCTTCCGGATGCGAAAAAGGCTGCGAATCGTTCGCAGCCTCTTCCCATAACAGGTCGTTTTCTCAATAGATCCTGCCGGCATCGGCGCTCTCCAGATACCACTCCGCGTGTTCCGCGCCGTTGGACGAGGCCCATGCCATGAAGTATTCGTAGACGCCGCGGATGTCGTTCGCCTCGGCAGGGTAGCGGAACTCGCCCGGAATCATCAGCGCCCACATCATGTAGTTGTTCTTGGTCTGGTCGCCCTCCATCACGAAGAACTTGTAGGGGTCCGAAGGCAGGAACGAACCCTTGCCGATAATCCCCGAAGCGGTCGGCGCATAGCCCGGCATGTGAATCTCGCTGGTGCGCTGCTTCGGCGCGATGAAGAAGTTCATCTCCGAATCCAGTACCGAGGCGATGTCCACCGGCTGCGAGAAGGTCACCGTCGTGGTGTGTTTCCGAATTGCGGCGGCGGGCTGTCCCTTCCAGGTGTTCGAGGCGCTCAACAGCTCCTCCGTCCTGTTGAAGAACGGAATCACGGCACAGGGGCTGTCGGCGTCGAGCCCCCGCGAAGCGAACGCACCGCTGCCGAAGCCCTCGTGCGACGAGACGACGCCGGCCACGTCCGACGTCTGCACCTTGTCCATCTGCACGGCTCCGGCGATGTCGTAGGTGGTCCCCGCAGCACGCAGTTCCCAGTTGATCGTAAGAGCCGAGACCTTGCCGCCGTCCTTCGACATCATACGGTCGATACGGCTCACGATGACCACGTCGTTCATGTCATAATCGCCCAGCCACGGCCAGTTGTCCTCGAAGCAATAAGTATAGGTACGTCCGGGAACGTTCGCATACTCGTCGGGTTCCGGCTCCGGATCGGGATTTACGGGGTCCTTGCCGCCGTTGCAGCCGTTTTCTGCGATGATCGTCGTCTGCGACGCCGACATCACGGCTCCGTCGGTCAGATAATCCTTCCGGATCGTGTAATCCTTATCCCGGTCGTTGTCATAAACGACCTCGATCGCTCCCGAGAAATAGGTTTCATGCCCTTTGCGGATATACGCCTTCTCCGAAATCAGGACCACGGCCCTTGGATCGGCGTCGCCGGTAAACGCGAATCTGTTCCCGCCGCCCTTTTCGTCGGCGTTGTACTCCTCCATCGTGAAGATCGCGCCTCGGGCCATCGACACGTTCGTATTGTTGAATTCGACCCTTCCGGCATCGAGTCCGGCATTCGCGCTGAAATTGAACTCCGCCCCCTGGGCCTCCAGCTCGTTCACCGAAGTGTGGCAGTTCACCCAGATCGTACCGCGGGCGGTCATCTCTTCGATCGAAGCCCGGCCGCGCTGGTAAATGGCCGTACTGCGCTCCAACTCGCACTCGTCGTTCACGACGAGCAGGGCGTTCTCGCAGTTGTGGAACTCGCCGTCGGAATTGATCTTCAGGTCGTCGACCGTAACGGCGCCGTCGTTGTAGATCCGCGCGGAGTTCGAAACCTTCATCTCGTCGGTCACGGTCAGCACGCCCGTCGCCGTGTTGTAGACAGTCAGACCGCTATTCATGTCGAGGCTGCCATCGACCGTCAACGTACCGTTGTTTACGATGCATTTGCCGCTGACATTGAGTTTCCCGACGGACAGCTTGCCATCGGCAAAGACGTAGACCGCAGCCCCGTCGGCGGCGGAAGGCTGAATTTTCAGGGTCCCGATCTTCACCTCGCCGCCCGGCAATACAGCCAGTTTGGCCCGTCCGATGTTGAGCGACGAAAGCGTCAGTTTGCCGGCGACATAGAGGATCGGGGCCTGATAGGGGCTGAACCCGCCGTTGAGATCCAATTCGCCCGCAACCTCCGCCCCGGCAGGGATCAGGTATTCGGGAGCGGCGTAAAAAGCCCAACTGGCTCCCAGCTGGTAGCTCTTGCCGCTCTCGATCGCGGTGATCACGGCTTTGGAATCGAACGACGCCGCATCGGGCGCCTCCATTTTCGGATAATCGGGCATCGAACTCCCGACCCGGGCGTTCGCCGCCAGACGCATTTTCGGCGCAGCGGCAGCCTTCATCGAAGCGCCCGTCACGGCGACCGTGCCGTGCGCCCCGACCATCTTCACCGACTTCGTGCCGTCGGGCAGGGTGGTCTGGACATAGAGGTTTTCGGTCCCGGCGGGCAGCGTGAACGCCGACCGGAAAGGCATAGCGGATTTCGCCACGCCCCGGGCCGCCAGATTCTCCGCCGAAAGGATCGGCGAGGAGTAAATGCGGATCACGGCATAGGGTGGCGTCGCGCCTTCCACGACGGGCGCCGACACCGAAACGGTCACGTTCCGGGTCGTTTTCCAGTCGAAATCGGCGGGAACAGCCCCCGGCACAACCGGACTGTCAGGGCTTCCGCCCAGATCCTTCTGGCAGGAGGAAGCGACAACAGCCACCGCCATCAAAGCCGTGCAAAGTTTTTTCATATCGTAATTCTCTAAAAGTGTGATGCATTCTGTCTTCGCGACAAATATAAGTATAATTTTCTCAACTACAAAATTCCGCTCATTTATATGACAAAAAAGCCCATTTTTTCACGCAAAACAAAATTCCGGCCGAAAAAGAGGATTTCCGAAAAAATTTCCTATATTTGCACCGTAAGAGCAACAGAAGCGAATGACCAGCCCTGCAACATACGACTGTCGGCGCCGCGGAGAACACCGCGGAACGATGATGATGTCCATGTGCATGTGCAACCGTTTTCGCCGGGTGTAGCTCCTTCATGCACTGAAAATGACACAATCCGGCTTCGTAGAGGTCGGATTTTTTTATCGGATTTTTTAACGACAGATATAACATACCATGGATTTAAAAAAGTACCGTTTCGAAACCCTCCAGATTCATGCGGGCCTGCAACCCGACGAACCCACCGGCGCCCGGGGCGTGGCGATCTATCCCACGGCGGCCTATCGGTTCAAAAACTGCGACCACGCCGCAAGGCTCTTCGAATTGAGCGAAGGCGGCAACATCTATACGCGCCTGCAAAACCCCACCACGACGGCCTACGAACAGCGCATCGCCGCCCTGTACGGGGCTGTGGGGGCGCTCGCCGTCTCGTCGGGCATGTCGGCCATCCTGATCGCCGTGCTTTCGCTGGCGGCCGAAGGGGACAACATCGTCGCCTCGCCGTTCCTCTACGGAGGCACCTACAACCAGTTCCGCACGTCGCTGCGCCGGCTCGGCATCGACTGCCGCATCGCCCCGAGCGAGCGTCCCGAGGATTTCGAGGCGCTGATTGACAGCCGCACCAAGGCGCTCTACGCCGAGAGCATGGGCAATCCCACCTGCGCGGTCCCCGACTTGGAGGCGCTGGGCGAACTGGCCCGGCGGCGCGACATTCCGTTCATCGTCGACAACACGTTCGGCGCGGCGGGCTACCTCTGCAACCCGTTCGAGTGGGGCGCGAACATCGTCGTGGACTCCGCGACGAAGTGGATCAACGGCCACGGAACGGCCATGGGCGGCGTGATCGTCGACGGCGGCAACTACAACTGGGCGAACGGCAAATTCCCGCAGATCGACGGACCTTCGGAAGGGTATCACGGGCTGAATTTACACGAGGCGTTCGGTCCGGCGGCCTTCATCGTCAAATGCCGCGTCGACGGGCTGCGCGACCTGGGATGCTGCCCCTCGCCGTTCGACTCCTACCTGATGATGATCGGGCTGGAGACCCTCTCGCTGCGCGTGAAGCATCAGGTGGAATCCACCTGGAAACTGGCCGAATACTGCCGCAGCCACCCGAAGGTCGAGCGGGTCAGCTTCGTGGGATTCGACACGCACCCGAGCCATGAAAACGCCCGCAAATACTACCGCTACGGCTCATCGGCGGTCTTCACCGTCGAACTCAAGGGCACGCTCGAAAGCACCGTGCGCTTCGTCGAATCGCTCCGCCTGGCGGCCAACATGACCATGATCGGCGACTCGATCACCGTCGTGACCCATCCGGCGTCGACGACCCACAAACAGTTGAGCGACGCCGACCTTGCGGCGGCAGGCGTCACGCCCACGCTGCTGCGCATCTCGCTGGGACTGGAAAACGCCGACGACCTCATCGAGGATTTCGAACAGGCTTTCGCACAAATCGGATAATGGAACCGCAGATTTACATAGCTCCCGGACCGTTCGAACTCGAAACGGGCCACACGCTGCCCGAACTGCGGATCGCCTACCACACCTACGGCACGCTGAACGCCGCCAAGGACAACGTGGCATGGGTGTGCCACGCGCTGACGGCCAATTCGGACGTCGCCGACTGGTGGCCCCACACGGTCGAGGCGGGACGGTTCCTCGACCCCGCGCGCCATTTCGTCGTCTGCGCCAACATCATCGGCTCGCACTACGGCACGACGGGGCCGCTGCACGTGAATCCCGCCACGGGGCGGCCCTGG
>ULUL01011140.1_pt1 | contig 18542 bp, 14 predicted proteins | sample 1958481 | NCBI WGS metagenome assembly ULUL01 (sample SAMEA4835759, study PRJEB28245) | human gut metagenome | biome: gut microbiome; material: fecal sample | place: Denmark | collected 2008 | reverse complement strand
GTAAATTTATAGGTACCGCCGGATTATTTGGCGCTTACATTATATCTGCCATGGATTTCGTAGAAGCAACATGGAATAATTGCAACTAATTTGCTACTAAAGTTTTTGAAAACGATATGAAAAGAGTAACATTAGATGAAACAGATGCGGTGGAATGCCGCATAAAATCAGCATTTTTGATTTGATGATACTTCCTTTGGGAAGAGTTTGAATAGTTGCAAAAAAAGCCTGAAACCCAGTAAAATCAATGGGTTTCGGGCTTTTTTTTAGCCTCGTGATACTGTTTTGATACTATCTTTTTTCAGGTCATTTACATCTTTTCTACCGTTTATATCTATTGTTTCTCAAATCATATCACTGCAAATTATCCCATTTTTGGTTGATATATTTCAAATTATCCAAATTATCCTAGTCAAACCCAAAAGAAAACACCATGTAATTGGTAAAGGAAGAAATACAGCGAAAGGAGATAAAAAAATTGAAATCTACTTTTATCAATGCGCAGGAAGTCAAAGAAATATTAGGAGTTGCAGATGCAAAGGCTTACAACATCATTAGAGAATTGAATACAGAACTAAAGGAAAAAGGCTACATGGTTGTAGCAGGACGAGTAAGCCGTCAGTATTTCAATGAAAGATTTTACGGATATTATAGTGATGTCTATTTTAATGGATGATGGAAATGATAAAGATTGGCAATTTGGAACGTGTTGTAATATGCCATCATAGATGGTGATTATAGATGATGTCTTAAAACAAACTTCTATCTTTATCAATACATTAATAAAAGCGGAACAGAGTAATCCAAGGTAATTTATTTGATATGTAGAGGGGAAATACTTATGAGATACCAAATTGAATATGCAAATGGACAATGCTGTAATTTTGCCAATAGTCGGAAAGACCTTTTGGAATGGCTGAAACTTTTAAAAGATGAAGAGATCACAGATATACGGAAAGTGTATAAGAGTGGCATGACAGATTCCGTATTTGAGAAGTACCAAAACTATGTGATCAGAAATACTCAATAGGAGTTCTTTGGGCTATGCTATGAAATGGATATGTTCGGAACAAAAGAATAATGGTGGTCGAGTTATGATGATTGCATGATAAACACTATCCCCGGGGATTTCTTCTTCTGTACAAATCATGTTATCCGCTCAGCAATACCTCTTTGTATAAATGATTTCCTCAGCCACGCCTGTACCTCCTTTCGATTGACAAATCGGTCTTTGCCAGAGAAAGCGGACACGGGCGCATTCTTTCGGCATCCAGGGACGTATATTTGTGCATGCTTGAGCAATCCTGAATGCCCAAGTATTTTAGCAGTTTCAACAATAGATGCGCCATTATTAAGTATGGCTGACCAAAATGTCTTCCTTGCAAGGTGGATTCTGCCGGTCGATGCCCCAGTACGCTACATAGCCTTTCTGCAGGCTGAACTGCCGACTGAACCGTATGGTGCCTTCTGTCAATCTGAAAATGTATTTGAAGCTAAATAATAGTCCGGAACTTGTTGTTTGAAAAAAAGTAGTAAACGGAGCTGATACTGAATTATCAGTCCAGATGATTGAACATCAGCTCCGTTTTGGTGTATATATCTTAAGAAAAGAGGATAGACTTTTGTTAAGTTATGATCCCCTGTGGAAGACGATGGAAGAAGTGCAGAAAGCTATGAGAAAGACTCATGGCTTTTTCTATTTATGGAATCCTCTGCAAACATCAGGAGATAACTCACGCTTGCAAATGGAATTTACGAACAATATAATATAAATAAGCCTACGAAATAATACTGTTTGGAAAAAGCACATGGAGAGAATATAGGATGGTTAAGTATGCCGAGAAATTGAAAAGAAGAATCTTTATTTTCCTTGGAGCAGTTCTTCTGATAATCAACCTTATGACTTATCATATTGTTACAAGATCAATGGATAATAAATTTATGGAAATGGCGCAGAGCCATATAGAACTCTTATATGAAAATTGCCAACGGAAAATGTCAGTCTTGGAGCAGCAGTTTCTTTCTTGGACAAACAGTGCACAATTTATTGAGACTATTAAGCAAAAAGAACGAGCACAGGTTGCGAAAAAGCTTAAGAATTACTATCAAAGTACGCCAGGGGTAAATGCAGTAGCTGTTTATGATTCAAAAGAAGGGGGTATGGAGTATCTAACAGGTCTAGGAACATTAAACAACACTGATAAAGATTTGGGGGAGATAATTGGAAATCAGAATTTAGAAAATATAGAATCTTGCTGGTATATTTCTCAGCAGAATAAAAGAATAAATTTAGCTTATTTTTGCCCGATTACTGAAGAAGTACAGATTGGCTATATGATAGTTGAGATTGAGTTGGATTATTTGTTACCTGAACTGAAGGATCAGTCTTATGGTTTTTGGGAAGAACATCAGGCATTGGTAAATGGAGAACTTATATGGTCAGATGATTCAGAATACTGGGATGAGGCTGATATTTTGAGAATGAATGAACAAAATGAGTATAGGGTCGATAAACAGACCTTTGTCACTTCAAAAGCAATTACCCAAACTGGAGTAAACCTGGTGCAGGTAATTACTTTGAAGATGGACAAACAGTACAAAACGTTAGCATTAAGTTTAGCAGGTTTGTACATAATAAGTTTGTTATTAGTTTATTTCTGTGTGAATAAACTAACAGGTAGTATTATGAAGGCATTGATTAATTTGAAAAAGAAAATGGAACAGATACAGTAAAAGTTATATCTGTAAGGAATAAAGCAGGAACATATAATTTTTAAAAATGAATATGTAAGCAAACGGTGGTTCCTTCCTGTTCGCAAGAAATAATATTTAGACCATATTCAGAACCATATTCCAGCTGTATTCTTTCATTGATATTTTTCAGGCCATAGCCACTTCCATGTAATTTAGTTTTTTTGTTTTGAATACCGGGACCATTGTCTTTTACCTCCAGATAGACATCATCATCACTGTAATAACCACGAACTGTAATCAGACCATGGTTCGTGGTCTGTGAGACACCATGCTTCACTGCGTTTTCTACGATAGGTTGTAGAATCAGTTTGGGTATTATAATCTGTAACAAATCAGGATGAATATCATAGGAAACATCGAATGTATTGGGATTTCTAAGCTGCTCGATTTTTACATAGCTCGATACGATGCCCAACTCATCCTCAAGCGGAATGTAAACATCACCTTTGTGAAGACTGAGACGAAAAAAACGAGATAATTCCAGTACAAGCTGTTCAATTTCTGGCTGCCCTTTCAACGCAGCTATCCATCCGATAGTGTCTAAAGTGTTGTATAAAAAATGAGGATTAATCTGTGCCTGCAATGCTGTAAATTCCAATTCTCTTTTCTGGATTTGCTCTTCTTTGTTTTTTTCCAGCAATTGATTAATTTTGATGATCATTTCATTATATCCCTGCTCCAGGTCCCATAATTCATCCCGGGGAGTTTGCTCCAGAAAAGAATTTAGAGTATGTTCGTTCAGATTCCTTAATTTTAAACTAAGACGGCTGAGCGAGGTGGTAAGTCTGGACGATAAAAGGAACGAAAGATAAAAGGTAATCGGAATAATTAACAGTACAAAAAGTATAAGTACAAATAGAAATTGCCTCAGTGTATCGTATAAAATATCACAGGAAACAGCGGTGACGAGATTCCAGGAGAAACCGATACGAATGGAGGGTTTGTTTAAGGAAACGACAGAAACAAAGTAATCCTGTCCATGTATTTCAGCCTTTTGAGCTGTATGATTGGAAAAATGTATGTTAAGTTCATCTATGGATTTCCCAATATAGAGGGAATCGCTGTGTGAAAGAATAGTTCCATCAGTGTCTGTGAGAATGGTAATAAATGCCCCATGAAGCTGTTCGTCCAAAAAATTAGCAACAGATTCCTGAGAAAGATAAAATACCAGGGAACCTATTTCTTGAGTAGTATTAAAGTTGTAAAAAGGAACGATAACAGGGATATAGTACTTACCGTTGGTATCATTACATATATTTCCAATATTATAATAGGGGGCGTTCGAAGAATATAGCGCCAGCGTTGCATCAGGATACGGAATTTTGGAATCTCCTTTTAATAGATAAACATGAGATTCATGGTCAATTAAGTAAGCACTGGCTACAGAATCGGAGGCAAGTGCTTTTATAGAAGAGGCTGTCTCCTGGAGGGTAGCTTCTTTTTGCTCGTACGATAACTCTCTATTTGTGGCAATGGAATAAAATGCCATTGTACTTTTATACCGAAGAGAAAGCAACGTTACTTCTTCCAGACACATGGAAAGATTGTCCGCAAGTATTTCCTGTTCGGATTGAAGGTACTGATAAATATATTCATTCGTTATACGAGTAATGCTTTGATAGATAAACAAAATAGTACAAAAAGAAATTATAATTATAACAAGTATTTGAAATAACAATAATTGAGTTCTGATTTTAAATTTTCGTACTATAGTAAGAAAAATTCGTTTAAAATTTTGCATAAGTTATCTTAATGTACTCCGTAGGTGTTAACGAGGTATATTTTTTAAAGAGCTTATTGAAATACTTTACATCAGAATAACCTACGTCATGTGCAACAGATTGAATTTGTGTACCGGGTTTCTGAAGCAGTTCTTTTGCCTTTTCCATACGGTATTCTATTAGGAATGTATTAAAAGTTTTACCGGTATGTTTCTTAAATAAATGCATCAAATAAGATGGACTGATGTACAAAGCATCGGCTACTTGCTGAACTGTGATTGCCTCAGTGTAATGGTTGTAGACATAATTTAGGATACCCTGTATTTCAGAACGCCGTATCTGGGAGGAAGTATTGTCCGGCCATATGACGCTGTTTTGTCCAGGAATAAATTTACGGTTTAGGCGGCGTGCATTTTGGTACAGCATCGGCAATTCTGTCATAAGATCAGTGAAAGGACTGATACTGATGGAAATACTACGAGGAGTAAAAGCCTTGAAATCTGTCAAAAATTGATCGACACATGAGTGAAAATGCACATTGCGGAGCTCTTCAGAAGGAGAATCCGGGAAAGATAAGAGGATTCCCCACTCATCAGGTGCCATCCGTGTATAAATACCTAAATAATTCTTGCCCAACGAAAAGTGAGTTTCTAAAAGAGTTTGGGTATGTGCAATGAATTTATTGTAATCTTCTGGGGTCAGTTGTTCTTTCAGAAGATTATAATCATCCAGCTGGAGACACAGTGTTACAAAAAATCCATCCATCAATGGAATGTGCAAGGTATCTATTTTTTCCTTGATTTTTTCGATGCTATTAAGATTACCAAGCAGTACATCCAGAAGAAACTGGTTACGAAGAGAAGATTGCTCTTGGTGTATTAAATTCTGATAATTTTGCAAACTTCTCCTGTTGCGTCTTGCAAGGCAGGTTTTGGCCACAGTGTCCTTCAATTTCTGCTTGTCGATAGGTTTTAACAGATAATCATGAACACCATATTTGATACATTGTTGTGCATATTCGAATTCATCGTAACCGCTGAGTACGATAATATCACAGTCGAGCTGCTCTTTTTGGAACTGTTCCATCAATTCTAATCCATTTAAGATGGGCATACAGATATCAAGCAATATAAGATCAGGTCTTGTTTCCCGTGCTAATTTCAGTGCAGAAGCTCCGTCTGCAGCCTCTCCAATGATTTCAACATTAATAGAACTCCAGTCGATGGCGTTAATAATGCCAAGCCGTATATAATATTCATCATCTACGACTAACATTTGATACATGATATTATTCACCTTCCCAATAAGTATTATTACGTTACATAAATTATATCGTTCTTCAAAAGCTTTTTCAATACAAATTATGGGAAAAAATGCATAGCAGGATTGTTGAATACGACGGGAATAGATGGAGGACATACAAATGAACTATTAGCATTTTTCTACCCCTTATGGCAGAATTTTCAAATTGTATGAAAATCCTTGGCTGAGTAAAATAAATATATAAAAAGGAGGTACTCATAATGAAAAAGAAAATTGTTAGTTGCTTATTAACTATCGCAATGGCAACTTCATTGTTAGCCGGCTGCGGTGCAAAGGAAGAAACCAAAAAAGATGCCCCAGTTGCAGATGAGCAGGCTTCCGTGACAGAAGACGCTCAGGAATCGGAGGCCAAGGAGCCGGAACAGGTTACCATTACTGTTAGTAACTGGCCTTCAAAAGACAATGAAAGCTATGACAGTTGGGAAACAATGAGAAAAAACTTTATGGATAAATATCCATATATTACTGTTGAAGGTGATGAATATGTATATTCAGTAGATACGTTCCTTGCAAAAGCTGCATCGGGGCAGCTCCCAGATTTGTACCAGACATTCTTTACTGAAACAGACAAAATTATCAATGCAGGATATGCAGCTGATATTACAGATTCCTATAACAACAGTTCTTATGTGGGAACAATAAATGAGGATATGCTTGACCTTGTAACAAAGGATGGAAAAATATATGGTCTGCCCAAGGATGCATACAGTCTGGGACTTTACGTAAATGTAGATCTTTTTAAGGAAGCTGGCCTTGTGGATGAAGCTGGAATTCCGTTATTCCCTACTACATGGGATGAAGTTGCAGAGGCATCTGTTACTATAAAAGAAAAAACAGGAAAAGCAGGTTTTATGATCCCGGTTACCAATAATCAGGGCGGATGGATCTTTTCTGATATTTTCTGGGGCTTCGGTGGCGAGTATGAAACACAGGAAAATGGCAAATGGGTAGCTACATTTGATAGCGAAGAGGGTGTAGCGGCATTGCAGTACATAAAAGATCTGAAATGGAAATATGATGTCATGCCAGACAATGTACTCGGTGGTTTAACGGAATGGACAGAAATGTTCGGAACTGATCAGGTAGCTATGGGTATTTGCCATAAACCATATGCAGATGCAATTATTTCCATGACAGGTATGAGCAAGGATGATATTGCTATGACCACAATGCCAGCAGGACCGGCAGGTCAGGCAACTGTTATGGGCGGAGGCGTTTACGTGATGGCTGCAGGAACTACTCTGGAGCAGCAGGATGCTATCTTAAAATGGCTTGAGTTTACTGGAATGACTCCCACAATTGACGATGATGCACTTGCTAATTATGAAACACAGAAGAAAGAAAATGCTGATCAGGGATTTATTGTAGGTGTTGGTGATCTGTCATGCTGGTCAGATGATGCTGAAATTAGAGTTAAACAGGGAGAAATTGAGGCAAAATATCTGAATGTTGATTTAAAACTTTGGCCGTATGCTGAAAATGCTGGAGAAGGTATTAGACCTGAACCTCCTGTAAATGCTCAGGAATTGTATGCTGCTATAGACTCCGTTCTTCAGGAAGTACTCACGAATAAGGATGCAGATTGTCAGGCCCTTCTTTCCGAAGCAGCAACCAATTTCCAGAGAGATTACCTAGATAATGCAAACTAATCAGGGAGTATAAATAAATTACCTGAATCAAAAGTGAAAAAATTAAATTAAGGTAAAAGAAAAAACCGAAATCTGTTTCGAAGATTTCGGTTTTTCCAAAATGACAAGGTGTGAAAAAATGGAAAAAATAAAAAATGTTTTGAACAAAGGCAGGCGGGAAATGGGCGGTTGGATATTACTGATACCTTCCGTGCTTTTGCTTCTTTTAATGGTGTGGCAACCGTTGATGGCTACAATAAAGATATCTTTTTATGAAACGAAGGGGTTTGAAGCAGTTAGATTTGTTGGCCTTGAAAATTTCAAAAATGTGCTTACGAATTCTTCATTTTTGACAACACTGAAAAATACATGTTTTTATGTAATATGGTCGTTGCTTATAGGATTTCTCCTGCCATATGTTACTGCGGTAATGGTAAATGAAATGGTTCATGCAAAATCAGTATTTCGTTTTTTTTGCTATTTTCCTGCAATGGTTCCAGGAATGGCAGCTGCCTTAATGTGGAAATTTCTCTTTCAACCTGGAAAAAATGGAGTCTTGAATGCGCTTCTAGGAATATTTGGAATAAATCCCTGTCAATGGCTACAAGATCCAAAATTGGTTATTCCGCTGATTGTCATTACGATGACATGGAGAGGCTTTGGTGGCAGTATGTTGATTTATCTCGCATCTTTGCAGGGAATTAACAGAGATCTTTATGAGGCCGCCAGTATTGATGGAGCAGGTTTTTTTCAAAAAATGAGATATATCCAGTTACCTGCTGTGAAAGGCTTGCTAATGTTGATGTTAATTCGACAGATTATTTCAGTATTCCAGGTTATGCAAGAGCCTCTGGCTATGACTGCAGGAGGACCGAATAATGCATCATCGACGTTGATGTTGAGCAGTTATAATTATGCATTCACGTATTTCGAATTGGGACGTGCAATGGCAGTAGGAACCATTACTTTCTTGATTCTGGCAGTACTAACAGTGATCTATCAGGTTGTATCTAAAAAGGTGGAAGATTGATGAAAAATATGAAACAAAGCAGATTAATAGATAAATCTACAGGTATTTTAAACTTTATGGATATGAAAAAAACGAAAAACAAGGCTCTTTATTGGGCTATGTTTGCCATAATGGTTATTGTATCCATGGTGTGTGTGCTTCCGCCGCTTTATATTATGGTTTCAAGTTTTAAGACAACGAAGGAGCTTTTACAGATTCCTATTCAATGGTTTCCAGCAGAATGGAGTATTGAAAAGTTTGTACGAATCTGGAATAACCTGGAGTTTGGAAAATATTATCTGAATACAATTATTGTTATAGTTGGAAGCATAATATTTTCTGTGTTGTGTAATGGATTGGCAGGTTATGTACTTAGCAGTTTAAAACCCAAGGGCTCTGTACTTTACGGAACAATCATTATGTGGACTATGCTGTTTCCTAGTAGTATGAGCTTTGTAGCTACTTTTCAGAATATGGTAGATCTCCCACTTTTGCACATTAATCTTACCAATACATATTGGCCAATGTGGTTTGGTGCAGGCGCTAATGCATTTCAGGTGCTACTTTATAAGAATTATTTTGACAGTATTTCGAAAAGTCTTATTGAGGCAGCAACGCTTGATGGGGCAGGGCAGGTTAAGATTTTTTCAAAGATTATTTTGCCATTAGGAAAGCCAATCATTGCCGTAGATGCAATATTTACAGTAACTGCTTGTTGGGGAGATTTTCTCTTTCCATATTTGATTGTTAACGATGAAAAAAAGAAGACAATTATGCTTGCAATATATAATATGTCAATCGGACAAAAGTATTCGATTGATGAACGGTTGGTGGGCATCGTCTTCGCAATTGTCCCACCAATTATTATTTTCTTCTTCCTCCAGAAATATATTATGGGTGGATTGACGCTTGGTGGTGTAAAAGAGTAATCGGATATGAAAATAGTAAGGGACAATGTAATTGGGATAGAATTGGAGGAATTTGAGAATATGAAGAAAAAATATGATGTGGCAGCATATATTTGGCCTGCTTATACAGGAGATGAACCTCGGACACATATTTTCTGGGATAAAGGTTTTGGTGAATGGCAGTCAGTTATGACGGCTGAAAAAAAATTCCCAGAACATAATTGGCCTAGAACTCCCCTTTGGGGATATGTGAATGAGGCTGATCCTTACGTGATGGAAATGGAAATAGAGGCTGCTGTTTCTCATGGTGTAAATGTGTTTATTTATGATTGGTATTGGTACGATAAACGGCCTTTTCTGGAACAATGTCTTGATAATGGCTTTTTAAAGGCCCGAAACAATAATAAAATGAAATTTTATATAACATGGGCAAACCATGATGCAATGTCGTTTTGGGACAAACGTTTGACAGATGAAGAAGAACACTGTATTTGGGATGGAAAGGTTGATAGAAAAGAATTTGAAATAGTCGTAAACAGAATTATTGATCGATATTTTTCCTGCGAAAACTACTACAAAATTGATGGATGTCCAGTATTTAATATTCACTACCTTCAGAACCTAATTAAAGGTCTGGGTGGAATTGATGAGACAGCAGATGCCCTTGATTATTTTAGAACGCAGACGAAAAAGGCGGGCTTTCCTGATCTGCATTTGCAGCTAAATCTTATTGGATGCACAAACGACTACATGGGATTTGACTTGTTCTGTGATGTTAATATGAGAGAGGTATTTGAAAAAATAAAATTTGATAGTGCTACTCATTATCAATTTTTGGCATTTACAGATATGAATCGAAATTATCTAGAAGTAATCCCGGATGCTGTAAAAGAATGGGAGGAAGAAACAAAAAATCTAAACTTTACGTATTTCCCTCATGTGTCAATTGGTTGGGATAATAATCCCAGAGCAAATAGCAAACGTTTTATGCCAACAATCTGTAAGAATAATACACCTGAAAACTTTGAAAAGGCTCTTGTAGAAGCAAAGAATTTTATAGACAGACATAAAATTCATCCGCTTATTACAGTGAATAGTTGGAATGAATGGACAGAAACAAGCTACCTGCAGCCAGATAGTCTTTTTGGTTATGGGTATCTTGAAGCTGTGAAACACGTATTCAAAGAAGATTAATATGTACGAGGAAATCCAGTATGGAGAAACGATTAAGAGATGTACTGGCAGGAGAAGGGGAAAATTATATTGCTCCTTTTTTCTGGCAGCATGGGGAATCAGAGGAATGTCTGATTACAGAAATTAGGAAAATTCAGGAATGTGGTATCCAGGCACTTTGCGTAGAATCCCGCCCACATGAGGATTTTTGCGGAGATGGCTGGTGGCATGATATGGATATTATTCTGTCGGAATGTAATCGAAGAGGTATGAAAGTATGGTTATTGGACGATAAGCATTTTCCTACGGGATATTCCAATGGAATTTTAGAAAAAAAAGATCAGTCACTTAGAAGATGGGAAATTACAGAACGTCATATGGATCTGTGTGGTCCTGTAACGGAAGGAATGGTTTTGGCTGATGCTTGGTTAGATGGTCCTGAAGATAAGATCATTGCCGTGCTTGCTTGTGAAAGGGACAAGGAAGGTGAAAAACTTACAGGAAAGGTATACGATTTGACGAAACAGATGGCAGACGGTGTTGTGTACGTTACTTTGCCAGAGGGCATATATCGCATAGTTTTCCTGATTCAGGCGAGGAGTAATATTCCGAAATGGAGAAGCCTGTATTGTGATCAGCTGTTGGAAGAATCCGTAGATGCATTGATAGAAGCAGTGTATGAACCGCATCTGGAGCATTATCACCAGTATTTTGGGAATACGTTTGCTGGTTTCTTCTCAGATGAGCCGTGCTTCGGAAATCAAGATGGTGGTATCATCGGGTTTGGAAAACGATTTGCCGGATATCCATGGAGAGAAGAATTGTTGTTGCTTTTAGAAGAACAGTATGGAAGTAATCCTATCCCGATGCTTCCTGCACTCTGGTTTGATATGGGGGTAGAAATAACAGCTAAGACCCGTATTGGTTTTATGAATGTGATTACCAGATTGTATCAGCAGAATTTCTCGAATAAATTAGGTAGATGGTGCAGAGAACATGACGTACTCTATATGGGGCATATTGTGGAGGATAACAATGCACATACAAAAACGGGTGTTAGCGCCGGGCATTTTTTTAGAAGTATGGAAGGCCAGGATCTGGCAGGTGTTGATGTGGTTCTTCACCAGATTATTCCGGGGCTTACGGATTATGAGAGCGCTGGTTTTGTAAATTATGAGTCCATGGATCCACTATTTTTCCACTACACATTGGCAAAGCTTGCTGCATCACAGGCACATTTACAAATTTCAAAGCAGGGTAGAGCAATGTGTGAAATGTATGGAGCGTATGGTTGGGCGGAAGGAGTAAAAATGATGAAATGGCTGACCGATCATATGTTGGTCAGAGGAATTAACTTTTTTGTACCGCATGCATTTTCTCCTAAATATCCAGATCCTGATTGCCCGCCTCATTTTTATGCACGAGGGCATAATCCACAATATCGGGCATTTGGAGAATTGATGAAATATGCAAATCGCATGTGCCATCTATTAAATGATGGGGTGCATATTGCTTCCTGTGGGATCCTTTATCAGGCAGAAGCTGAGTGGAGCGGAGCTAATTACATGCCAATGCAGGTGCCTGCAAAGGCACTGTATGATCGGCAGATTGATTATGAATTTGTCCCATCAGACTATCTCATAGATAGCATTGTACAGGATGGAATGCTCAAAATTGGAACTCAGGTACTTCCAGCCTTAGTAATTCCTTATGCCCAGTGCTTACCGGAGGCACTAATCAGAAAAATATGGGAGATTAGCGAAGAAGGAGTTCCCATATATTATATTGATAATATTCCTGAGTATACGCCGGAGGGGAAAAATCCTATAGAGTGGTGCAGAGTGTCGGAAACACTGCATGTGATTCCTATAAAAGAACTTGCACAGCGATTTGTAGCAGATAATTTATGGGATGTACAGACTGAAAGACAGGATTCCTATCTGAGGGTATTTCACTATAGTCATGGATGTACGGATTTTTATATGCTATTTAATGAGAATATTCATCAAAAATGCGAAAATAGTATTTATCTCAAAGGATTTTGCCACGGAGAATATGGAATTTACTACGCAATGGAAAACAAGCTAGTAAAGGGGTATAGTTCAGATGGAAGAATTTCAATATTCCTTCCACCGTATCAGTCGGTTATTCTTGTATTGAGTCAGGAGCCTTTTGATGACAAGATACCTATGGTGGACAAAAAACATGAGATTGAGAGAATTGAAGAGATAGAAGGAACATGGGAGATCTTTAAGATTACAGAAGAGAGATATCCCCAATATGAAAAATGTCCGCAGATAAATACACTATGCAGTTTATCTGCACCTGGACGGTTTCCTGATTTTTCCGGACATATTCTTTACCAGAAACAATGGAAAGTTGAGCCAGATCCAGAACTTCGTTATTGGCTGGATTTGGGGGCGGTAGGTGAAACGCTTTCTCTTAAGGTAAATGGAAAGAGTATTGGGTGTAAAATAGTTCCCCCATATTGCTTTGATATTACGAAAGAACTTATTTCTGGAGATAATTCATTTGAAATTGAAGTGACAACACATCTGGGTTATAGAATGCGAGATACCCTTTCCAGATATCTCTTACTAGAACCATCAGGGCTTTTAGGTCCGGTTAGACTTATTTGTTGTAAAAAAGACTAATGTTCCAGAAAACTAGGGATATAGATATGATTATGGAGTTAAATAAAATACTTAAAAAATATCGTCCTGTTCCGTTTTGGAGCTGGAATGATAAACTTAATGTAAAGGAAATCTCAGATCAGGTAAGAATGATGGAACGGGTAGGCATCGGTGGATTTTTTATGCATGCCAGAGGTGGACTCTCGACAGAATATATGGGAGAAGAATGGTTCGAGAATATTAGTTCTGCAGTGCAAACATCTGCGGAATGTGGTATGGGAGCATGGGTTTATGATGAAAATGGTTGGCCCAGTGGTTTTGGTAACGGGTTCGTGAATGGACTTGGAGTGAGATACCAGCAGAAATATTTACGCATGACGGATCATGAACCTGAAGCAAATGTAATTGGAAAAAGCGGTTCTCATTGGTTTTATTATGATGTGAATCCATTTTATGTGGACACTCTCGACAGAGATGTTGTTGCTAAGTTTGGAAAGCAAAGTTATTCATGTATTCTGTGCGAGCATTGTGAAGTGTTGTTTGAAAATACCAGGAAACTGCTTGATAAATTTGTAAAATCGGGTGGTAAGGTGGTTACTGTTGATGACTTAATAGCAGATGCAATTGTTGATAATACACGTATTACCTACACAAGGCGTAGCTTTGAAAATTATCGGGTACATTACTTTGGGAATAGTTCTCCTAATTATGAAAAAGCAAAATTTCAAGTAAATGGTAAAATACTTGATATATTCACTGGAGAATTAAAAGCGTTTTCCGGAAAACATGAGTTTGAACCGTGGGGAAAATGAATTAAGGTCTGTATTGTTACCGTGAGAAAAGGAGAACTATAATGACGCAAAACAAGAAATATAAAGAACTGATTCAAGCTTATTCGATAGAATCCTATAAGAATTTACTAAGAAGTGAACAGGGACAGTTAGAATATCCCTTTATTGTTCCGGGAAGCAGTAGCTATCATAATTCTCTGTGGGATTGGGACAGCTGGCTGACTGATATTGCAATAAGACAGATTATGGAGGACCAGAAGAATAGTGATCCACAGTTTTTTCAATGTGAAAAGGGGTGTGTTCTTAATTTCCTTAATTGCGAGGCAGAGGATGGAAGAGTTCCCATCATGGTCAGCCATGATACAATGATTCCAGTGTTAGAGGAGAATATAAGGACAAATATTCATAAGCCATGTCTTGCACAGCATATTGCGTTTATTGCCCAGCAAGAAAATGGGGAGCTTGGATGGATAAAGCCGGTCATAGATAAGCTGGTAAAATTTATTGATTATTATCAAAAAAACTGTCTTGATGCATCGACAGGATTATATTTTTGGTTTGATGACGTGGCAATTGGTGTGGATAATGATCCTTGCACTTTTTTCAGACCTGATGAAAGTTCGGCATCAATCTATTTAAACTGTCTTATGTATAAAGAGCTTCTTGCCATGGATTATATTTGCAATATTTTGGGATATCAAGAACAATCATATAAGGAAGCGGCAGAGAGACTTAAAAAAGCTGTCAATGAATTGATGTGGGATGAAAGAAACGGCTTTTACTATAGTGTGGATATTAATCTGAAACCGATTAATCCAAACAGCAAGTATCATAATGGGTGTCCAAGAAACTGGAGTTCTGTAATTCAGAAGATTGATGTATGGTCAGGGTTTCTTGCAATGTGGTCAGGAATTGTCAGTAAAGAAAGAGCTGAGAGAATGGTTTCTGAAAATCTGGAAAATGAAAAAGTATTTCATTCGGCATTTGGTATCCGAACGCTTGGAAAAAATGAGCAGATGTATCAAATTGTAAAATCAGGAAATCCGTCATGCTGGTTGGGACCTGTGTGGGGAATTGCCAATTATCTGTGTTTTAGAGGGCTGGTTAAATTTGGATTTGTAGAACAGGCTGAATGGCTGGCGAAAGCAACAATAGAATTGTTTGGAAAAGATATTGAAAAAAATGGAGAAATGCATGAATACTATGATCCGGACAGTGGAGTAGGTGTGAATAACAGTGGCTTCCAAAGCTGGAATCTGTTGGTTAATAATATGATTGCATGGCTTGAAGGACGAAAATGTATTGAAGAATTTTAAAAGGTATCTGTAAGCTGTATGGGGAGTAGTATGATGAAAAGAGAAAGAGTATATAGAAGCTGCAGATAAAAATAGTTTGATTGAAAAAAGGAGAGAGAAAAAAATGAAACAATTCGAATTTATTCCGGAAGGATACAAGGGATGCAGCGTAAAAGCATGTTTACATTATCATAATGGAAGTAAGGAAATAGCGCAAAAAGACTATCCGGCGGTAATAATTTGTCCAGGCGGTGCTTATGAAAATGTATCCGACAGAGAAGCAGAGCCTGTGGCAGTTTCTTTTTTTGCTGCAGGGTATAATACATATATTCTAAGATACTCCGTAGGAACGCTGGCCAGAGGTTTCAGACCTTTATGCCAGTTGGCAGCAACGATTTCCGAAATACGTAAACACGCATCCGAATGGTATACAATACCGGATAAAATTGCTGTGTGCGGTTTCTCTGCAGGAGGCCATTTGGCGGCTTCATTAGGTGTACTTTTTAACAAATCGGAATTTCTGAAAATATATGAAACATCAGAGAATATACGTCCAGATGCCTTAATATTATCTTATCCAGTCATTACCGCAGATGAATTTGCGCATGTAATGTCTATTGAGAATGTGAGTGGCGCAAAAGAAGGAAGTAAACAGTATCAGTGGTTTGGATTGGAACGTCATGTGGATAAAGATACGCCCCCTACATTTTTATGGCACACTGCGGAAGATTCGGGTGTACCTGTGGAAAATAGTTTAAAAATGGCAGAGGCTTTGTCTGCTGCAAAAATTCCGTTTGAACTTCATATATTTCCAAAAGGCGAACACGGTATGAGCATTTGTACAGAAGAAGTAGGGACTGCATCCGAATACAATGCTCGTTGGGTTGAATGGTGTATTAAGTGGCTCAAAAGTCTATAAAATTCAATTTCTTCTCGCTGTTTTCTGGTGAAAGAACACCTGAATCATGGCCTGGAAAACGATATTTTGATACATTTTTCAAAAATAGAAATGGAGAAAGATAATGAGAATTACAGAGAAAATGCAGAGAAGATGGAAAAATACAGACCTATCACCATAGGATTCTCTTTCAACAATGTTACTTTCTACAGAAGGGTTGGAATCAAGATTGGCATTGGATGAATCTCTTGAAGATGATCAATGCGATAGCATCAAATATTGTAACAGAGTTTTGTGAGAAATAAATGGAATATATTTACTGCAGTGTCAAGCTCATCCCAAGCGATAGGCTCCTATTTTCAGACATAATTGTTTGAGAGTGGGAGCTTTTCTTATTGCCTTCTAGCGCAGCTCTGGGTTTCTGCAATCAACATATGAGAGGATATTCAAGTTCAGGCCATTAAACCAGATATTTTAATACGAAGTGGCGGACGACATGGGAGCACGGTTTTTTGCGTAAAGTTCATGCAACTTTAGGCGTATCCTGTTATCTGATTTTATTTAAATCTATTAAAATGAAAGGGAAAATGCGCCATGCAGTGGCGCGTGCCGGTTCGCCATCGTATGGCGCATTTTTTTAGGCAAAAACATGGAATTCACCCACCTATGAAGCGAAGGAGGTAAGAATACCATGGACAAAAAATCATTATTACACATGTTGGATTTTGATGAGGTCTATTGCTATCTGGCAACAGGACAAAAAACAAAAGAGGAGATAGTTCAGTTCTTTGAAGAGCGGGGAGTTGCACCGAGTACAGTAAGACGATATATGAAAGTGCTGCAAAATGTGGACAATGGAATGCTTATTTACACGAATGGGGTCTTTGGTTTGGATGAGGAACGTATTAAGAGTGTCATTGCACAGGTTTTGGATGAACTTCATATTCCCATCAATTTAGGAGAGAGCAGTTACATCTCCATTGCAGAAAAGGAAAATCAGAAGCTGGCGGAACAGATCAGACAACTGGAAAACAAAATTCATGAAAAAGAAGAGGAAAAAGAAAGTCTGAAAAGATATATTCAGGAGAAGGAAAAGAATCTTACAGAAAAACACGCTGAGATACTGCAGCTGATAGAAGAATGCAAACGTTTGAAAAGAGAACAGATAAAAAAGCAGCTGGATAGGGATGTGGTTTACGTAAAGGCACTTTCTCTGGATCCTGGACCGAATGCAAAAGAGCAGTTGTTTTTGGATGATGTTATCGTGCATCTGGATCTGGATAAAAGTATCAGTAAATATGGCGGAAGACGGCCCTCGTTTTATCATATTGATACTGTCGGGGAAGAGCAGATCTTAAATGAAAAGAACTATTATACCTATCTGGGAGAAAAAATGTTTTCTGTTCCCTTCCTAAAAGATTGGCTGAAGCAAATGGGACGCGAAAAAGAGATCCGAAATTTATCGGGACTGCAAAGTAAATCTGTATCTGCGAAGCAAGTTAAACAGGAAATATACGATAAGAAGTCTCCACTTGATAAACGTATTGAGGAATACCTGCGACAGAGAATGATTTCTGTGGAGACTCTCTTAAATGATGATCGTCTGAGTGATCAGATGAAGTTGCAGCTGTACAGAGCTTGTTTATGTAACCGTTGTGATACTGCAAGACCTGTTCCGCGGCCCCGGCGTCACCGGCGCGGGCCGCCTCGATCACTGCAAGGGGCAAAGGCTCCTTATATCTGGCCTGCTTCATTCTGCAATACCTCCCGTCAGTCTTGTTCTCATGGTTTCCAGCGTCTTAGTCCTGTGCCGCTGGACGGCGCTGCGGGACATTCCCACCACCGCGCCGATCTCGCCGTCCGTCAGTTCCAGGACACAATGCAGTATCAAGATGCTTTGTCCCGGCTGGGGCAAGCTGGCAAAGGCAGCGGCCATCAGCCCGTCGCTGATCTGAAGCTCACAGCCATAGGCCGGAAATATAAAACTGTCGCTGGGGTACTGATCTATCGTGTATAGCGTGTCCAGTTCCGAAAGCGGCAGCGTTTCAAAGGATGTTTCCCAGCCACGCTGACGCTTCCTTTCCCGGAAGTAGTCAACGGCTTCATGGTACAGTACCAGCTTGCAAAAATGGTCAAACTGGCAGCGCCTCCCGTGGGCCGCCATGCCTTTAACTGCTGGGAATGACAGAAAGAAAGCAGCGGCCTTGATTTCTCAAAACCGCCACCAGTGAATATAAATTAAGCGTGAAAATGGGTCTGCCCAGCAGCGTTTTTTTCTTTTCTGCCGCTGGGTAGATGTTTTTTCTTTAGATACATGATAAGAGGAATTTTTGAAGATTCCATAAAGATTTGAAAAATGGACGGACATAAAAGACGTCCATTACACTATCGGAAAATCAGCAAGGAAGT
>ULUL01010076.1_pt1 | contig 18702 bp, 12 predicted proteins | sample 1958481 | NCBI WGS metagenome assembly ULUL01 (sample SAMEA4835759, study PRJEB28245) | human gut metagenome | biome: gut microbiome; material: fecal sample | place: Denmark | collected 2008 | reverse complement strand
CCGTTGCCGGCCGCCCCTCGCACTCTTTTCTTAGTCCAATTTGCTGTTGTAAATTTCCAGTGCAGCTTCGATATCACCCATCTTGTTGATCTCTGCAATGTAGTTATCCCAGTCATCAAAGGAACGCTCGCCCTTGATGAACTTGATCTTCTGCTCTTTTGCGTAGGTCTCAACAGGAGTCATAATGTTTGCATAATCACTTGCTTCGTCTGCAGAAATGGAAGGGTTAGGCTGTCCGTCTCTGGGGCAGGTATTGGAAGCATTCATTACACGGCTGGAGAAAGCTACCAGCTTCTCGTTTACGATCTCGTCATCCCAGTAAATAGGAGCTGCTTCAGAGGTTTCGATTCTCCACAGATCCATATCCTGAGTCTGAGGGAAGATACCGGAACGAACGGAACCAGATACAGGCATTCCCAGCTCTGCGAACTGGCTCTTGTCGATTGTCAGATGCTTTGCGCCGTCAGTTACTTCATAGGTTTCTCCTTCAACACCCCAGTTCAAGAGGTCGATCACATCCTGGTCATACTGAACATCCATGAATTTTACAAGCTCCTCTGCTACAGGAGACTGTGCGGAGATTACCATGCCGTACTTAGAATTGAACTCATACTCGCTGGTGAACTCTCTTTCAAACTGCCATGCATCATCAGGATAAGCATCAGAGCTAGGATTGGGTACTGCAACCCACTCTTCATCCGGACGATCCACTGCCCAGCTGCCGGGATATCCTTCCCATGCGGAAGGCAGGATTACTGCGGTACCGGACTCTAAGTCAGCATTTCCCATATCTGTTGTGTAGGTAAAGTAATCAGGGGAGATCAGTCCCTCTGTGTAAATCTTGTTTAAGTATTCCAGAGCCAGCTTGTAATCATCAGATACAGGGCCGTACTGGAACTTGGTGCCATCATAGTAACGGTTTGCAGCGGTGTGGTATGCACGGAACACTACATCTTCAGGATTCTGCCACTCTTCCAGCTGTACGATAGGATACTTGGATACGCCTGCATCCTTCACTGCCTTGGCAACCTCATAGATCTCATCCAGAGTAGTAGGGATCTCCAGATTCAACTCCTTTAATACGCTGTTCTTTACTGCCATCATGGTGGACTCTGCACCGTGAGCAGAACCGGTAGGCGTGATATTTAAGTTGTAGCCTGCATAAATGCTGCCTTCCGGTGTGAACAGATTCTTCTGACTGTTAGGATCCTTATCCAAAAATCCCTTGTAATTGGGCATCTCATCCATGTACTTGGACAGATCCAGGTAAAGTCCCTTGGAGCCGTACTCATCCGCCATTAATTTTGCGGTGTTGGTGTTGGAGGAGAACAAGGTTAATATATCCGGAAGATCTCCGCCTGCATTGATCACCTGAAGCTTCTCTGTGTAATCTCCGGTGTGGATGTACTCAAAGGTGATGTCTAAGGGTCTGCCCATCTTTTCCTCGCACAGCTCGATCCACTTTTTCTGGATTTCTGTATCTTCCGGGGACTTGTCTCCGAAGTATACAGTAGTTACCTTGAATTTCAGCGCTTCCTGGGTCTCAGTCTTTGCTTCTTCGCTACCAGCTTCCTTAGAAGCCTCCTGGGTCTTTTCAGTTGTTCCTGTGCTTGCGCTCCCAGAAGCATTATTACCTCCTGTGGATCCGCAGCCTGCCAACAGCATTGCTGCACACAGCCCCATGGCTGCTGCCTTTGTGATGTTCTTTCTCTTCATAAGATACCTCCTGGTTATATTATAGTATATATTGTTTTTGGCTTCTACTTTTGTTTCTGCCAGTGTACACGTTTAAAGTTTTTCTTTAACCCTTTACGCCTCCTACCATAACGCCTGTAGCAAAGTATTTCTGGATAAAGGGATAGATACACATGATCGGGAGCATGATGATCACAATGGTTGCCATCTGGATATTGGCCGGTGTGATGGTGTTGTTTCTAAACATCTGCATCACGGAAGGATCCATATTGTTGAATACGGTGGTATTAAATAAGATCTTTCTAAGGATCATCTGCACCGGATAGTACTTCTCAGAGTTCAAATAGATCAGTGCGGAATACCAGTCATTCCACTTTCCTACTATAGTAAAGAGGGACACTGCCGCAATGATTGCCTTGGACAGCGGCATGATGATCTGGATCAGGATACGGAACTCTCCTGCGCCGTCGATCCTGGCCGACTCTCTCATACAAGGGTCGATTCCCTCAAAGAAGGTTCTGAACAGAATCAGGTTGTAGGCCGTCACCACAAAGGGAACTACCATTACCAGTGGATTATTGATCAAATGGATTTCCTTCATCAGCAGGTAGGTAGGAATAGCGCCGCCGCTGAAAAACATGGTGATCGTAATGAAAATGGTGATGCCCTTCCTTAACGGAAATTCCTTGATAGTCAGAGGGTAAGCTGTCAGTGCCGTCAGTACAATTACTAAAACCGTATGGGCTATGGCATAGATAATGGTGTTTAAGTAGGATCTTAAGATCATATCATCCTGCATCACCTTCTTGTAACCCTCCAGGGTAAATCCATGGGGCCATAAGAACAGGCCGCCCTTCTGGATCTCCGATCCCACGGAAAAGGATACGCACACCACATGGATGACTGGCGCCAGCATGATCGCCGAGATCACCAGCATGATACAGACATTTATAATGTTGAAGATCCTGTCGCTTAAGCTGATCTTCATTTTTTTCTTTCTTACTACTTGCGTCTTGCTCATTTTTCTGCTCCTTTACCTTCTTTACCACAAACTGTTGTCGCTGATCTTCTTACTTAAGAAGTTGGCTATCAAAAGCATTACAAAGGATAGCAGTGAGGTCAAAAGACCGATTGCTGTGGTATATTCAAACTTGCCGCCCAGAATACCTTCTCTGTAGACATAGGTGCCGATGATGTCCGCCGTCTCATAGGTGGACTCATTGTAAAGAAGTAATACCTTGGTAAAATCAGAGGAAATGATCTTGCCGCTTTCCAATATCAGCATGATAGTGGTAGTGGGGATGATCGCCGGCCAGGATACATACCGAATCCTCTGCCATCTGTTGGCTCCGTCCAGCGTTGCCGCCTCATGAAGCTGGGGATCTACTGCGGAAAGCGCTGCCAGGTATACGATAGCTCCCCATCCAAGTCCCTGCCAGATATTGCTGGCAATGAAGATGGTCCTGAAGTACTTGGGATCTGTCATAAAGGAAATGGCCTGCCCACCGAAGGCTTCCCTGATCACATTGATGACGCCGTCCACGCTGCAGAAGCTCTTTACCAGTCCTACGATCACCACGGTAGAAATGAAGTAAGGCATGTAGGAAATGGACTGTACTGCCTTTTTGAACTTGGCGCTGGTCAGCTGATCCATCAAAAGAGCGAAGATGATCGGCGCCGGGAAGCTCCACAGCAGGGTGTAAATTCCTAACAGCAATGTGTTCCTGATCAATCGGAACAGGTAAGGATTGGAAAGAAACTGTTTGAAGTATTTCAGTCCCACCCAGTTGTTCATGGCAAACATGCCGTCCACCGGATTATAATTTTGAAATGCGATCAGGATTCCGTACATGGGTATGTAGGAAAAGATGAACACCGCCGCCAGTCCCGGCAGAGACATCAGGATCAGTGCCCTATGCTCCACACATCGTTTCCAGAAGCTTTTTTGATGCACTGCTTTTGGTTGTTTCGTTTTCATTTGCTTTCCGCCTTTCCATATCCTTCTTTTTTCTTTTCCATATTCTTCGGTCATGTGAAATGTTCAAATTTAAAATCTGAAATGTTCTGATTTTCAAGTTTCAAAAGTTCTGATCCATTCAGATTTTCAAATCTCGAAATCTGTTCTTTACGTCTTTTCTCAAGCTTCCAAGACTTCTTGAAACATCTTTTTTCATCCCAGACGCCTTGTCGCCAATCTGTCTTTTCACATTTCACTATATTTCATTGGTTTCGTCATTTTGCAGCTCGTCTTGGTTCGTCGCTTGCTGTGATTTGAATATATCGCACAATAGAACGCCTTTCAACGCTCGCTTTTTCGTCATTATTTCATTTTTTAATATTTGTCTTAAGTTTTGATGATGACCTTAAAAAGTGATTATCAATCTTTCATGGCTTTTCCTTTTCACTGCCAGGTAACTGTGCTAAGATGAAAATGTGCAGACAGAATGTTTGTCATTTTTTATTTGGAAGGTTTTAAAGGGAAGTATTTACATAAGGGAGGAACTACATTATGAAATCAAAGAAAAGCATGCTGCGAAGCATTTTATATGTCAATCTGACTATGGTCTTAGTGCTCACAATCCTGTTTGTATCTACCAGCGGTCTTTATGCAAGACAGCTTGCCAGGGAACGCTATAACCTTGCCAATACCACCTTAGCTAAATTAAACAAAGATTTCCAATTAGAGATGCAGCGTTTAAATTCTCTCCTCACTCTTTGTGTGGCGGATCCTTCTATTGTATATGCGCTTTCTGACAGACTGGATCCTGCCTTCTTTCTGGACAATTCCCAGGAGGCCTCTGCCAAGCTTACGCTGATGTATCAGTCCCTGCCCTATGCCAAGACTGTTTTTCTCTATACCCGCACTACCCAGCGCGTGGTCCGGGACAACGGTTCTCTTTATGATGAGGATAACTTCATTAAATTAGTACTGAATAAATCCGGCGACACCGGCCTGACAAGTATCCGGGATCTGTCTGATGGGCTCCACCAGTACAGTGCCTCCCGCGCCCTGTATGTCAAAAACCTGTACCGCCATGGCTATATCGCCGTACAGATCGACCTGGCAAGCTTTGCCAATATTAATAAGACTATTGGAAGTAATTTCTTAGGATATGTGATACAGGAGGATGGCAGATGCCTGATCGACAACGAGGAGCTGCCCCTTTCCGAAGAACAGATTTCACAGATTTTAAAGGGGGATTCCGATTTTGTCACTGTTGGGGACACCAATTATTACTGTGTCAGTGCGGAAATGAACCTGTATCCTTATACCGGCGTGGTACTGATCAACAACGATTCCCTGATGTATCCCCTTCATTATATGTATATGGTGATGGGCATCGCCTTTGTGATCCTGTGTGCCAGCTCCCTGCTTTTGATCTTTTTGAATCTGAAGGTTTATATGCCCCTCAAGCGCTTTACCTCCCAGTTCAGTAATTCTAATGACAACGAGATTTCTATTATTGAAAATCGGATCCATGAGCTTTTGCTGGAGATCAATTCCCTGAACCAGAATGCGGAGACCACTGAGCGGATTCCGGAACGGATTGCCCTTTATTATCTGTTAAGCGGCGGCGCACAGTTAGATGAGGATATTCTTGCTTCCTTAGAGGAAAAATATCCCTATTACATGACAATTGCCCTGGCCCTCCAGAAGCAGTCCGGCGCTGAGGATATTCCCTTTGCCGCTCTTCTGGAAAAGGAGCTGACTGGCCGATTTTCCTTAAAATTCATCAGTATGACCAAATATGACTTTGCCCTGGTGGCAAAGCCCGAGGATAAGGAAGCCATCCTTGCCGCCCTGGAAGCTCTTTTGGAGGAAGCAGACCCTTCCACCCAGCTTTTCGCCGGAATCAGAGAGTACTGCACGGATATCAAGGAGCTGCACACAGAATATAAGCTGGCCTTCGGATGCCTGTCCGCTTCTTTGGTCACGGCAGGAAAGCGCTTTTGCTTCTGCGAAAATGCCAAGCCTCCCCGCAAAACCTATCTGGGACTGGAAAAGCATAACCGCCTCTTTGAATACGCAAGGAACAATGCTCCCGATTCTCTGATCCAGGAGCTGGAGCAGATCTTCTACCCTGCCCAGGGCTTAAGCCTGGCAGATTTCCATAATTATTACGAGGAGGTTCTCTCTGTCTTTGAAAAAGCCTGCGCAGCCAAGAAACTTTCTCCTCCTTCTTTGTCTGACAGCGCCTTTGCCTACAATACCGACTATATGGACCAGACTCTGTGCACTCTGGCCAAGCAGCTGTTCCGTTCAGCCGGAGAGCAGCCTGCAGATATGAAAAAGCGTATGGAGGAATATATTTCCCAGCACTTAGGCGAGCCCTTAACCCTGGATACCGTGGCAGACGCCTTTTCCATCTCCCCGGTATATCTCTCTAGCTGGTTTAAGAAAAACATGAATGTCAACTTCTTAACCTATGTGTCCACCGCCAGAATGGAGCATGCCATCAAGCTCCTCTGCCAGCCAAACCCTCCCAAGATCTATGAGGTTGCAACGGCTGTGGGCATTGACAATACCACTACCTTTATCAGACAGTTTAAGAAGCACACCGGCGTTACTCCTTCACAGTACCAAAAGAATGCTGTGGATACGGTGTGATTTCCTCCAAAAAAGCAGCCTCCCCTCCCGGGTAAGCTGCTTTTTCCTTAATATAATGTAATCTTTTCTCCTGCGTAGCCTTCTACCTTCCAGCCACAGCTATCCTCTGTTATCTTAGCATTCTGCTGCGCTCCGGAAAGCTTTGTCAAAAACGCATTTTTCTTCACATACACACAGCCTGGCTTTTCAAAGGTAAGCTCCAGCTTCTGCACGTATCCCTGTTCCAGCACTGCACTGACCAGGATTCCCTTTTCTGCCCTAAGGTGCGCAAAGGCCACCTTCTTTTCTTCCCATTCTGTGGGGATTGCCGGGAATACCTCTACCTCTCCCTTTTCGGAATAAAGGAGCATTTCCTGCAGGGCGTCTGCAGCGCACATATTGGCTTCCAGGGTAAAGGGTCTGTAATGGGAAGCGGTGATGCCTCTGTTTTTGAAATCTCCGTTTAAGTGGAAGCCGTTGTCCGCACAGAAGCTTTCCCAGAATCCCCGAACCTGCCAGGCTGCCGCATTTCCATTTTTTGCAATGGCATACAGCTGCGCCATCCATCCAAAGGAATATCCTACCCAGGCCCCCTTTCCCAGAGCCTCCAGGTCCCGGATGCAGGCTTCGATGATCCTTCTATCCTCTTCCTTATCCCAGGTAAGCAGGCGCAAAGGTTGGATCGCCATGAGATGGGAAAAATGCCTGTGGGATTCCTGTAAGCTTTCAGTAGGGCTTAAGCGGAGCACACCCCGTTCATCCACGGAAAAGACCGGAAGCTTTTCTTTGATTTCTCTCCAGTGCTTCTCCTCTCCGTTTTCCAAAACAATCGCATAATGCTCCAGACTTTCATAGAGACTACGAAGCAGCGCCAGATCAAAATTACTGTTAGGCGTTAAGAAAGATTCCAAAGTATCGTCATGGATCTCCGGAGAGCTGGAAATGGGCAGGTAAAGCAGGCCCTCTCTTTCCTTAAGCAGGCTTTCCAAGAAAAGACCTGTATCCTTCATATAAGGATAAGCTCTCCTACTTAAAAATTCCTCATCCCCGGTATAGCGGTAATGTCTTTCAAAAACCTGTGAAAGCCAGGCAGACATAACAGGAGAAAGAGAATACATACCCCAGCCTCCCAAGGGCTGTCCGTCAATGGTCATGGTAGCCGGAATGCAGGCTCCCTTCGCCTGATAAAAGCTTTTGGCAAATTGCTCTCCCACGCCTCTTAAGCTCCACAGAAAGTCAAGGAAGCACTCCCCTTCCTCTAAATGATTGGACTTTAAATAGGAATAATAGCTTAGCTCCGTGTTCAGATCATGGTGATAATCTCCCTTCCAGGGCGGCAGCTTTCCATCGTCCGCCGTCCAAAGGCCCTGCAGGGGCATGGGATAGCTTCCCTTTCTGGAACAGGAGCCCAGAAGATACGCCGCCATGTACCAGTTCTTTTCAAAGAAGGCGTCCGGCAGGGAAATGCTGCTCTTAGAAAAGTAGTCCTCCCACCAGTCTTTATGTTTACAGAAGTTCTCCGCATACCCCTCTGTCAATGCTTCTTTCAGCAGGGCAATGGAAGCTTCTATCCAAGGCGCCAGTGCTTCTTCCTTTTCCAAGTTATTTTCCTGTTTGTCCGTGCTGGCTCCCACCGTATAAGCTAAGAGTGTTTTATCCTGCATCCGGCATTCTGCCACGAACACACCATAGGAAAAGGCATCCGTAATCTTCTGAAGAAAGAACCGGACCCCATCTTTCTCTCCTATTTTAGCCTTTTCATAGTGAAGCTGCTGCAGTGATGCGGTATCCACGCTGTTTGCCAGCCCTTCATTACTGCCGGGCTCTGTATTGTAAGCAGGGTGCTCTAACTCCCAGGTAAAGCTGCTTGTATGGGAGATCTCCATCAGGCCCACTCTCTTCTTGGCATGTACAAAGCCCTGCAGCTGCCATCCTTCCCCAAAGGCCTCTGCCCTTGCTTCCTCTAAGCACAGCTTACCGCCCTTCCACTTGCCCGGAAGATGCAGCACCAGAGCCCCTACGGGCAGCTTGGAGGGGATCAGATGGTTGTAAGGGCCGTCGAAAATACGGCGGATCTCCTCCAGATTTCCCTCCTTTACAAGCTTTACCATATTAGAATAAGAAAATTCTGCCTTCTTTGTCTCCGGACAGGGCGTGGTATCCCAGATGTCCGACCGGTCCAGGGAAACCCTTAAGGCATCCGGCTTTCCCCACAGCAATGCGCCGATCTGCCCATTTCCAAGGGGGATACTCTCGTCCCATCGGGAAATTTCTTTTTCAAAATCATAACAATGCTTCATGCTATTTTACCTCTTTGAATACGTTTTCATTTTTTATCTGAAGGTCTGCCTCCCTATAAGCGGTGTCCAGCCACTTTTCATAGCTTTCCTCCCGCACGAGACTGACCACATTGTCCGCTACCTCTTCATAGGGCCTGTACCCGCCCTCCTCCTTTGCTGTGCAGAAAAGCACAGAAAGGCTGCTTCCATCATCGATCACAGGACTGATCTCCTGCTTTTTTAATTCCATGACCGCAAGCTTCAAGGGTTCATAATGCCTGGAATCCTCCCTGGCGCTTTCCTCATCAAAGCGCTGTGTTTCCACTGTCCCAAGCTTTTGTGCAGCTTCTACAAAACTCTTTCCGCCCTCTACCTCTTTTCTTACCTGCTCTAACTCTTTTTCCAGTTCCTCCCTGGAGGCCTTTTCATAGGGCAGGGTGATTTTTTCTACCGCAATACTGTCTGAGCAGCGGTAATAGGTATCCTTGTGCTCCTCATAATAGCGCTTCAGGTTTTCCTCCGCGCTCCATCCCAACGCTTCATCCAACTTCTTTTTTAACTCTGTCTCCAGATTTGCAAAGGCATAGGCAAAATACTCCCCCTCACCATACTTTTGGGGTCCATAAATCACCTGCCCTTTCCGATTGCTTTCCTCACGTCTTTGATTCTCTCTTTCCAGACTGTCCAAAAAGGCCTGATAGGAGACATCCTCCAAAAGACCGTATTCCTTCATGGCAAGCTCTGCAAGCTTGATCCTGGCACAGTCCTCTATGGCCTGCTCTTTTAGGTATTGTCTGGGCGTTATTCCGTTACACTCCCTGTCCCAGAAGCCCTCGTCAAGCTCCATACCCTTTTCCCTGGAAAAGTGGTCTATTGTCACCGCTCTGTGCATATAGGCGATCCTCTGGGATACCTCCCTCTCCGTAACCGCTTCCCCATTCACTGTAAAAGTAACCTGTTCTTTTGTTTTCTTTCCCAGGCCGCTTTCCAATAGGATCCCCCACAATATCACAAGGCATCCAACAGTTAGAAAGACAGCACACAGTACTTTATCAAGCTTTCTTTTTTGATTTCTTTTCTTTTTTCCTGTATGCTGTCTTCCCATCCCAATTACCATGCCTTTCCTATGCTTTGCTTTCCCCTGTTGTCCCTTCCTTTACACTAAAAAGCATTATTTTATGCAATATGCCATGTAGCACTTTTAAAATGTGCTTTTAAAATACGCTTCAAAGCGTTTTTCCCAATAATGGCAGATATTCCAGTCTGGCAAGGGTATGGCTGCCTGAGGTCAGAAGCCTTACCTTGATCACATGCTCTCCCTTGGAAAGCCCCTGGGCCTCATACAGCACCACGTCTCCCTGCCGCCTTGAGGCAGCTGTCTGTATAATGGTCTCTTCTCCGCCGTCTATGGAAACTGCAATGTCCGCAAAGCCTGCATCCTTTACGCCGATCACGCGGACTGCCGTTCCCTCAAAGGTCATCTGATAGAAATCTCCTGCCCGGGTGCTCCAGCTGTCATTGTTGCCGTAATACCAGTTTCCGTAGTAATCGATCATGCCCTTCTTGGCTCCGGCTTCATAGCTTTGTACCTTGGTATAATCCGGCACGATCTCTACATTGTGGAAATCCACATAGCTGTTCTTCGCCGCCGGATTCTTCTGTCCTGTCACCCGCACCTTTAAGGTGTGCTCTCCAAGCTCCAGCATAGGAGAGGTATACAGCGTTTTGCTGTCCCTTGCGGCAGAATAGGTATCTACCATCACCTCTTCCCCGCCATCTACAGAAACTGCCATGATGCCATGGGAGGGATCCGCCGGTCCGTTGATCTTTATCTGATTGCCATAAAAGTTTACGGTAAAGCCTGCGCCTGCCTGGTTACTCCAGTGATCGTCCCTGGATGACCCCCACTTTCCGGTATAGGAGATCCGGCTGTCTGTGTGGGCAATCTTATATCCCTGATAGATGATCTCCTCCTCCGGGTAGAGCTCGCCGTAGTATTCATGCGCGCCGATATCCGGTGCCCCATTGTAAAGCGCATTGCCCCAATAATCCTTACCGCCGTTATTCTGTATATATTTACCTGCATTGATAGCCGCAGAGCCTGCTGTCAGCTGATAACCTGTGGTGGTATCCCAGCCGATCCCTCCTGTTCCCGGTGCCGCAAGCTTGGGGTCTGCCGTTACCTTATAAGGGTCATTGGGTTCAGAGGAAGGATGGTTTCCATAGAACAGATTGTGCTCAAACACGTGGTAATTCTGCAGTCCATAGGAGTAAGTACCATTTCCCATGTTGTAGAAAATATTATTGTAGGAATACACTGTTCCGGGATGCCTGAAGGTGTCAAAATCATAAATCTTCGGGCTTAAGCCTTCCCCGATATAAATGGTATTGTTGTAGATCTGGGTTCCCTGGGTCCCGCTGGAATGGATCTGGAAGATCCTGTTCCTGTCATTCTGGCTGATGTTGTAGCGAATGATGCTGTTTCTGTTAAAGCTTTCATAATCCGGCTGATTTGACACAGAGCAGATCAGCATAAAGCCACCCTCGTTGTCATGGCTGTAATTATACTGGAAGATCGTGCCGTTGCACATATAATCACAGTCAAAGCCCTGTCCGTCCAGGGTATTATGGGTCAGGTATGCCTCATTGTACTGTAGCACAGCGTCATTGGTATCATAGGGCCAGATTGCCACATTGTATTCCCCGGCAGTATAGCGGTTATAGCAGTCCTTGGCCACGTTGTATTCGATCAGTGGGGACATGGAGCCGCCTCCCACCTGGATACCGTCACCGCCGATGCTGTCCACCATATTATTGCGGATCACCACGTTTCTCTTGGCTCTGCTCAAAATACCGGTACGGTATACATCCCTTACCGTGTTGTTTTCAATGAGCACGCCGTTATAGTTTCCTGTAACAAAGATACCTCCGGTGTCCTTGCGGGACATGGTGCCTGTCACATCATGGACATAGCAGTTTTTGATCACGATATGGGACAGGAATCTGTCTGTGATATCCGCAGTCACCTTGATCCCTTCTCTGGCATCCTCAGAATTACTGATATTCGTAACCTCCAGATCAGCGATCTCCCAATATTCCTGATTTTCCAGATAAACGGCATTTAAGACACCTGCACCGTTGATCACAGGCCTTTCCCCTTCTCCGTAGCTGCCGATCTTGATGGGATTTCCCTCCGTGCCGCTTCCCTTGGGCCACAGCTGTCCTTCCCACACGCCGCCTGATCGAAGCAGAATACTCTCACCTGCCTCAAAGGTATGGCTGTTTACCTTTTCTAAGGTTTTCCATGCCGTTCCAATACTATGGCCGTCATTTTCATCATTTCCATTCACAGCGTCCACATAGTACACATTTTCCGTCACCTGATACACCTGTGCATCCGAAGCTGATACGGAAGTCTCTTCAGCCTGTACATCCGAAACGGACACAGAAATCTCTTCTGCCTGCACATCTGAAGCTGATACAGAGGTCTCCTCCGCCCGCACCTGCATCGGCGCCCTGGAACACATCAGACACATGACCATAAAGGAACAGATGATGCTTTGTGTGCTTTTTAGTATTTTTTTCATTTCGTCTCCTTTCCGCATGGTATTTGTGTGCATATTGTATTTTATCGTTTATTGAGTGTCAACAGAATTTGTGCATTGTGTTAAGAAGTGATACCACATTAAGAATTGAAGATTTTAATTTCCCACAAATATAAGCATAAAAGCGAACAAAAAAGGACTCCTGTCACAGCCCTGCTTCAGGAGTCCTCTTCCGCCTTATAGGATTGTATGATCTTGGTCACTTATGACCTTGGTTATTCCGCCGCTTTTCCATAAATATTTTCCCTGATATAAGCCTTGTTCTTTTCAAAATCCACCTGCAGCACGGACATCTGACGGATGGTTGCATTAGAATAGCTTCCTTCAATAGGGATGCTGGCCGGGACGATCTCATAGGTCAGGGCCTTGGCTGCCTGGAGACTTAACGCATAACATTCTGCCTGGGTCAGATTGGTGGTCAGGTTGGGCAGAAGCCCGTCCACCAGACCCTTGGGATTGGTCACAAGAGCCTTGGGAGCATTCTTAATGACTGCAGTGAGCACCTTTCTTTGCCTCTCCGTACGGCCGAAATCCGTTCCCAGGTAACGGTTTCTGCAATATGCCAGGGCCTGAGGGCCGTTTAAGTGGATCATTCCGCTTAAGCTGGTGTCCAGATAATCTGTGCCCTCCGCTCTTCCTTCCAGGATGTTATACTCCACCAGATACCCGTTGACATAAATCACCTCGTCATTGGTAAGCTCCAGATCTACCCCTCCTACTGCGTCCACCAGATTGGCAAAAGCCTGGAAATTCACCAATACATAGCGGTTCACAGTGATATCCAGATTCTTCTCCAGGGTCTCCATCAAAAGCTCCGGTCCCCCATAGGCATAGGCTGCATTCAGACGGTTATCCTTGTGTCCCGGTATTTCCACATACATATCCCGTAAAAGGGAAGTCATATAAATCTTCTTCGTTTTATTGCTGATGGAAAGCAGGATCATGGCATCACTGCGCCCGTCCTCTCCCTCGCTTCTGGAATCGTTGCCGATCAAGAGGATATTGGTCACACCTTCCTCCTTCATGGGACTGGCTGCCACAGAATCGATCCTTTCATAGTTCATTTTCCCATAGAACAGCCCTACTGCAAAATATCCCAGCCCGCCGATAATAACGCACAGCACCAGCAGGAAGGTGAAAAGCCGCCTGAAGAGCGATTTTCTTTTTTTCTTTTTCTTCTTTTTTCCTCTTTCTGCGCTGCTTTTGTCATTCACGGAGCTATCCTCCCTTTTTAACGTCTCCTGATACCGCTGTCTATCCGTTTCTGTATACTTTTCTGCCTCATATTGCGGCTCTTTGGCATACCTTTTGGTCTGATATGTTGGTTCTTTTCCATGCTTTTCTGCCTCATATTGCGGCTCTTTGGCATACCTTTCGGTCTGATATGTTGGTTCTTTTCCATACTTTTCTGCCTCATATTGCGGCTCCTGGGAGCTTTCCCCCTCGTCGTGATACCCCTTCACTTCCTTTTCCAGAAATTCTTCTAAGCCCTTCTGGATCTGCTCCATTTCGTCAATTGATTCTTTATTCATTCTTAACCATACCTTTCCCGGATCTATCAACCTTCAGGTATTTTTACTCCTGATTCTATCTCGCTATTATACTTCCCCCTTCCCTAAAACTTCAATTCTTTTTTCCTTATTATTTCCTTAAAGTTTTCGTCACCAATGAAATGAAGAAAAAGCAGGCACACAATGTCAAATCCGCATATCCTGATTTGACGCTGTGTGCCTGCATTTCGTTACAGTTCACTCGCACCATTCGCAAAAACTTCTGCAGAAGGCTTTACCGCCACTTTGTGACTCTGCGCTGCCCTACAATCCTTTAGGCTTCCATATCCTCGATTTTCAAAGTCTCACCGTCATAAGAAGCGTAACCTCTGCTGATAGGAAGGCCGTCATCGCCCATTCCTAGCTGCAGCATAGCGGGAGCGTGTACGCTTTCCCTGTCAAATACTGCCTTAAGCTTCATCTCTCCGGTATGAGTTCCCCTTACTGTAAGATCGGTCTCAAACACTGTCTTTCCGGGAGCGAAAAGACTTGCAGCTGTCTGCACGCGCATCCAGCCCTCCATAAAGGTCTGACCGTCATCGCTGAACTCATGATAAACTGTTTCAAATACAGGATTTCCTTCGCCCTGGGTACAGATATTTTCCACATAGCCAGAATGCTTTCCCTTGATCTTGACCGGATATTCCACAGGAACTTCCTTTGCAGAAAGGGGCTGTGCATAGGGGATCTGTGCGCTGTCAGGGGTTGTTCCTGCTGCTACCGGCTCGCCTGGTTTACGGTCTAAGAGCTCACAGATCTGCAGTCTGAACTTCTGGTCTCCTGCTGCCACTCTGGTTCCTTCATTCCACATAGCCTTGGTACTGCCCGGATGCCAGCTGATGGGAGAATAATATACATATTCGCCTGCGGGATCGCTCAGATCCACTCCCTTATAGTTTCTGCCCTCTTTCATGGAACCCTCGATCTCAATCAGGGCAGGTCCTACATTTCCCTTACGGAAGGCACGGACACCGGCCACGCAATACATATACAGGATATTGATCATCTTGCCTCTGGTAGGCATGGAATATGGCTGGGGCACCAGTCCGAAGATATTGCAGTTGGTTTTTGTGGAAAATCTGGGAGACATTACAACGCCCAGGGTTTCATCCGGAGAAAACATAGTAGTCTCCTCATAGCCGGGCGTATTGGTGATCTGTAGCATTTCTTCGCTGTCCAGAAACTGTACCACGCTCTCTGCGATGCTGGTGCCGTTTCCTACTACGGACAAAGCTCTTCCGCCCTTTACAAACTGCTTGACCTCGCCGCCTCTTACCGGCTGCTCCAGCACAAAGCCCGGATTTTCAGGATCCGGCAGATAGGGAACCAGACTGCTTACAATACTCGTATCCTCAAGCTCGTAGCTTTCCTTTCCTTCAATTTCCTTCTTTACCAGCCGTCCCATGTAGCATACAGCTCCTGTCATGGTCAGCGCTGTCCAGCACATATGCACATTGTCCGGCGCAATGATGATCTCGGACCAGTGCATAAAGATATCTTTTCTCTCCATCAACTCCTTGGGGTACTGTACCTCTACCAGCTTTGCCTGGGTGCAGTGATCCAGATCCGGCTCACATTCCAGCACATAGTCTCCTAAAAGGATCCTCTTATTGTCCGGATAGCACATCCATCTGATGCCGTTAGCGCCCTGCTTCTGGGGAATCTCCCCGGTAAAGAGGGTGCAGACATCCGTACCGTCATCCTCCATGGTAAACACTCTGTACCAATCCTTGTCCTGAGGATCCGTCACAGTCTTACCGGCTACCAGCACTCTCCCGGAATGGGTATAGGTTCCTGAAAAAAATCCCGCCATTTCCACAGGCATGGGAACTGTGGATACCTTAATGCGTCCTAAGGTTTCGCTTTGCATTTCCATTTTTGTTTTCCTCCATACATGATATTATTTTTGCCCGGAAGCTGCCTGGCGATTTCTTTTTTATTCAGCCTGTTTCCAACCACTTTTGCTGCCTTTCCCCTTTTTCCCATGGATTGGCAACGCGCTTTTCCAAGCTGCTTCCTTCTTCTATGCTCCTAATTATAAATTCCGGCTATTTGCACTGCTATCAAAAATCCGATATCATTGTCAAAAATCCTATTTTTATATATAATGAAACAAAAGAGACTTTAGGCACTGCGTGACTCCCTCAAAAGAAAGGAGCTTTTCCATGTCATCCACCTTACCTAGACAAGATTTCACAGACACTGCCACTTTCTTGCTCCTGGCAGCCTTAGAAGATAAAATACGGAAAGGCGATATCAGCTATAAGGAGCTGATCTATGGCTCACTGGCCGACAGGACACTGGCTGTGTCCTTGGGCGCAACCGATGAAAGTTCTGCCAAAAATGCCGCCTTGATGGCTATGAATCTGTCCTGCCGGGCTGCAAAAGAAAGCGGTCTGTCGGAAAAGGCCATTGCCGCAGTCAAAGCAGAATACCTGCCCCGCTTAGAGCAGCTGGATACCGGCTACGATATTGCGCTCTTATGCGACTCCTTCATGTACCGTCTGGTGCGGCTCATTAAGGCAGCAAATGGAGGCGGGATTTACTCCGCCCCCATCCAAACCTGCTGCACCTATGTCAATGAACATATCTGCGACCGTCTTACCATCCATGACCTGGCCAAGCGCACAGGCTACAGCCCTGACCACCTGACCCGGAAATTTCAGAAGGAATTTGGGGAACCCTTAAAGGATTACATTCTAAAAACCAAGATCCAGCGCGCCCAGCTGCTTCTCACTACCACCGCCGTTCCCCTAAACGATATCGCTGCCATGCTCAGCTTTTCCAGCGCCAGCCATTTCAGCCAGGTATTCCGCCGCTATGCCGGGGAAACGCCATCCGCTTATCGGGCCAGATATTACCACCAGTGATGCTCCGATTACTGTTCACAGACCATATCCCGCAAAGTCAAAATTGCATGAAAATGCAATTTTGCGAATGGCGCGCGTGAACTGTAACGCTCCGTTCACAGCAACACGCTTTGTGATATGATCCCTTGACATTCCTTTCATGCATGCTAAGATGATAGAAGCTTAGCAATTTTTAGCAATTATAAGGATGCTCTATCTTCTGAGTGCATCCTGCTTTTTAAGGAGAATACTATGAATACAAAAGTTCCTTCCAAAGATACTACAAAGGAAGCTGCATTGACAAAGCTTCCCATTGTCATATTGCTTGCCGCTATCTGCTGCTTTTTGTGGGGAAGCGCATTTCCCTGCATTAAGATCGGTTATCAGCTCTTTCATATCGCTTCCACCGATACCGCCAGCCAGCTTTTATTTGCCGGGCTGCGCTTTACTCTGGCAGGGATCCTGGTGATCTTAGTGGGAAGCCTTTCCGGCCACCGTTTTCTTTTTCCGGCCAAAGCCTCCCTGCTCAATGTCTGTAAGCTTTCCCTGTTCCAGACCATTTTGCAATACTTTTTCTTCTATGTGGGCCTGGCCAATGCCTCCGGTGTGAAATCCTCTATTATCGAGGCTTCCAGCACCTTCCTGTCCATTCTCATCGCAAGCCTTATTTTCCGCTATGAGAAGCTCACTGCTTCCAAGCTGGCAGGCTGTATCCTGGGCTTTGGCGGCGTGATCTTAGTCAACGTAGCCGGAAACGGTATGGATTTCCAGATGTCCTTTACAGGGGAGGGCTTCATCCTGATCTCTGCGCTTTCCTATGCCTTTTCCTCCGTCCTGGTCAAGAAGTATTCTGCTTCGGAAAGCCCCATCACCTTAAGCGGATACCAGTTTGTCTTAGGTGGTCTTATCCTAAGCCTGGTTGGTCTTGCAGGCGGCGGCCGCATCCACGGCTTTACTCCCGTATCCTTGTTGCTTCTTTTGTATATGGCCATGATCTCCGCTGTGGCTTACAGCCTGTGGGGACTTCTCTTAAAATACAACCCCGTCAGCCGGGTAGCCATCTTCGGTTTCTTAAATCCTTTGTGCGGTGTAATCCTCTCTGCCCTTCTTTTAAACGAAAAGAACCAGGCCTTCAGCCTGGCAGGACTGATCTCTCTGGTTTTAGTCTGTCTGGGTATCTTTATCGTCAATAAAGGACAGAAGGCTTCCGCTCCTAATGCTACTGTCGATCTGATCCTTTTTATGGGACAGTCCAATATGGCAGGCAGAGGCATTACTTCTGATGAGCATCCGGAGCCTGCCCCCTCCCTGCTTCCCGGCGCCGGATGGGAATACAGAAGCATCACCGCACCGGATGTGCTTTCACCCCTAGAGGAGCCCTTTGGCTGTAAGGAAAACACGGAAAACGGCATCAATGACGGCAATATGAAAACCGGCTCCATGGTCACTACCTTTGTCAATGCCTGCTATACACAGACACAGGTTCCCATTGTTGCACTCTCTGCTTCCAAGGGCGGCTCCTCCATTCTGCTCTGGCAGCCGCAAACTCCTTTTATGGAGGATGTTACCAACCGCCTAAAGGCAGTAAAAAGCTTCTTAGCAGACAAGCAAATCTCCATCCGACACACCTGCCTTGTCTGGTGCCAGGGAGAAACGGACGGCGACCATCATATGCCGCCGGAACAATACCTGACTTACTTCCAGAACTTCTGGAATACCTTAAAAGAGCAGGGTGTGGAGCACTGCTTTCTGATCCCCATCGGACGGTATAACGGAGAGGATCCTTCTATTTCCTATGACGAACTGCGTGCCTGCCAGATGTCCTTCCCGGATACCTTTTCTGACGTTTCCATAGCAAGCACTGCCTTCCAGACCATGAAGGACAGAGGACTTATGAAGGATAGCTTCCACTATTACCAACAGGCCTATAACGAGGTTGGTACCGAAGCCGGAACCCATGCAGGTACTTTTTTAAATAATTGTGTATAAGTCATACTTGTATCTAAAGATCTTCCATCCCCCTGCATAGCAGGGGGTATTTTTACTGTGACATAAAAATAAGAGGATATCTAAAAGATATCCTCTTATCTATCTGAAAGCGCGAGACGGGGATCGAACCCGCGACCCCCTCCTTGG
>ULUL01054464.1_pt1 | contig 18767 bp, 14 predicted proteins | sample 1958481 | NCBI WGS metagenome assembly ULUL01 (sample SAMEA4835759, study PRJEB28245) | human gut metagenome | biome: gut microbiome; material: fecal sample | place: Denmark | collected 2008 | reverse complement strand
CCGGAATGAAATAACCCCTTCACTCATTGCACAAAAGGGTTCATTTTGAACACCCAAAATCAGAGGTTCTCATAAAAATTCTTAAAATTTTTCTTTGCTGCTTCAATAGATTTGCTGACAGAACTGTGATAAGTACCTTCTTCTACGGCTATTTCATGGCAGCTCTTTCCCTCAATGACAAACTTATACAATCTTCGTTCCTGAGCTGGTTTCATCATTGAAAGCACTATTCTAACTTTCTCAATTTCACGCAGACGCTGTAATTCTTTCCTCTCTGCAATTTCTTCTGCTTCTCTGAGTTCAAATGGGTCAACAAAATCTAAGAATGCTTCATTATGGAATTGCTCAAATAAATCATCTTCATAACAAAAAGCATCTAAATGTCTTGCATACGCATTTTACCTTCGTGAATACCGCTTCCACGAGTCAAAACTGCGTCAATAATCTCCTGAGAAAAAGTAAAGGCAGAGGTTTTGTTTTCCTCTGCCTGACCGTCTAATATGAAGCTCATCTGTCCGTCTACCGACGGTAGCGGTTTCATTCTATCATTTAATTCTCACAAAAGACGCATTGCTTCAAAGTGCTGTGCAATCACGCTCCAGTTATAAAAACTCTGTGCAGTTCTGCTGTCATAATGGCCTTCCCAAAGGTGTAAAACATTCTGAAATGTCTTGTAACCTACGGTTCTCCCGTCCTGCAATGTGAGTTCGGTATAATCGTTATTGAAGATACTCTTGATATATTCGGTTCTGGTATCGCTATCGGTATTTCTCTCATAGAAGTCTTCCACTTCGTTTGGCTTCATCGGCAACTTAATGAGTTTGATTCCACGTTGTTTACAGAGATGTTCCTTTAGTATATCTATCTTCTCCGAGTCCGTATTCACTTGAATGGCAACCTGCTCCAGTGGAATATATACATCAAGTGGAATGCCGAATAACCTATCAGAGCCAAGTTCAACTTTCAATCCTTTCAAATTGGCATAATAACTGATTGCAAGAGCCGGGAACAATGACCTATATTCCTGTTCGCACTCTCTGCACCCTTTGCCAAGAACAGTACGCTCAACTATCTTCATACTCCAAGAGTGACCGTATCTGCATTTCCACCACGCTCTCTTTGCCGAATTTCTTGAAACTTCTGTCGGTTTTAACTTGTTTAATTCATAATCCCACTCAACAAGTGATTCTCTATCAGTTGTTGCAAGGTCATTGCATCCGGCAAGCACTGCCCTTTCTGCACACACGGGGCATATCGTTCCTTTCACACGGGCATTGATAACTGATTTCCACTCGCTACCGCATTTACCGCATCTCCACCAGACATTTTTTCTCGACTTTGCATTGACCTCATTCGGTTTCAGAGGAAAATTCTTCTCTGACCATTCCTCGGCTATCTGTGGGTGTGTACTTTTCAGGTCATTCTTTCCTTTTATGAATGTATATCCACTGCAACAAGGGCATTTACTACCACCTGAGCATGTAGAGATAAGCGTATTCCATTCATAACCGCAGGTTCTGCACTTCCACCAAGCCTTGCTGTTTGCAAACGCCATAACTTCGGTAGGCTTCTTTTCATTCTTATCAGACCATTCAGAAGCCAATTCCGGCTTCAATGTACTTAAATCATTAATGCCCGTGACTACTCTTGCACCTGAACATATCGGGCATTTCTCGCCGTTGGAACGAGCCTTTACGCTTGTTTCCCACTCGTGACCGCAAGCACCTTTCCACCATACTTTCTTATTCGAGCCGAAAGTTATGCTGTCCGGTGTCAGCGGTAAATTCCTATCCGACCACTCGGCAACTAATTCGGGATGTACTGCCGATAAACTGTTACTCATATCAAAACCTCCACTTCCTCTGTGATTAGAGTATATGAGGTTTTGGCTTTTACTTGTAGTTTGCGAATATCTGTATAAATAGAAAAAGCCCTTTGAGAAAAGATTTCTCCTCTCTCAAAGGGCTTGAATGCATTAGTTTATAGGTTTCTTTGAAAAATCACCATATCCACCAACCTGACGCCACATTCAAATATTGGGTGGTCATAATAATCTGTAAAAAAGTTCGGTATGATATAAGAACGAACAAAACCGCACTTTTCATAGAATGGAACTGTCAAAGGACTATCGCCGGTTCCGACCTGTAAAACGGAATATTTGTCGGCATACTCTTTAACAATAAAATCTATCAAGGCTTTGGCATAGCCTTTACCTTGATATTCTGGAACGGTCGCAATATTCTTTATTTCAAGAATACCGTTGCCCTCATCCGTAACAACACATTCAGCTTTCACACCGTTATCATTAAGCACATACATAGTGCCTCTTTCAAGATAGCGGTCTATCATATTTTCCTGTTCATCTGCCAATAGCAGTAATGAAAGGATTTGCTTTTTATTTTCTTTGATTTCCCGAATCTTCATAATTAGCCACTCTGTTAAATTTCATTTTAGACTTTTATCATACTTTTGAAAATGGGCAATCCCGATTGGGACTGCCCATATATTTTGAAAATTATGCGATTTTTAAGACTCTGCACCGTTTCAAGCACCATTTGGTGTAAATTTGGTGTATTTGTGTATTTTCAGAGCTTTTTCACAAATGAAGTACATCCCGTTTTGTAGGGTAAAACGGTACTTCTTAGTAGAGCTTTGCACCTGCCGGAATATGGTCATCTACCATAAGCAGATGGAGCTTTTCTTCGCCTTCTTCTTCGTGTACTGCACTCAGGAGCATACCGCAAGAGTCAATGCCCATCATTGCTCTCGGAGGAAGATTTGTGATTGCAATAAGTGTCTTACCGACAAGTTCTTCCGGCTCATAATATGCGTGAATACCGCTTAAAATGGTTCTATCTGTGCCTGTTCCGTCATCAAGAGTAAACTGCAACAGCTTCTTTGATTTCGGTACTGCTACGCACTCTTTAACCTTAACGGCTCTGAAATCAGACTTTGAGAATGTATCAAAATCAACATCTTCTTCAAACAAAGGCTCAATCTTTACCTTAGAAAAATCAATTTTCTCAGGCTCTGAATTTGGTGTAGAAACTTCTTTATCCTTTACACCATTTTCGGATTTTACACCACCGAGGGTCTTCATTGTCGGGAACAACAACACATCTCTGATCGCAGGTGAATCTGTAAGCAGCATAACAAGTCTGTCGATACCGTAACCGATACCGCCTGTTGGTGGCATACCTACTGCAAGTGCGTTAAGGAAATCCTCATCAGTGTGCTGTGCTTCCTCGTCGCCGTTCTCTGCGTTCTTATCCTGCTGTGCGAAACGCTCTCTCTGGTCGATTGGGTCGTTAAGCTCTGAGTATGCATTACACATTTCCCATGTGTTAATGAAAAGCTCGAAACGCTCAACCTTCTCTGGATCAGATGGCTTCTTCTTAGTAAGTGGAGATATTGCAAGAGGATGATCCATAATGAATGTAGGCTGGATTAAATTCTCCTCGCAGTACTCCTCAAAGAAGAGATTGATGATGTCGCCTTTAGTGTGACGCTCCTCGAACTCAATTCCTCTCTCCTTAGCAAGAACCTTAGCTTCTTCGTCAGTCTTAATTGTATCAAAATCAACACCAGCATATTCCTTAATTGCGTCATTCATAGTAAGTCTTCTGAATGGCTTTCCAAGGTCAATCTCAGTGCCATTGTAAGTAATCTTAGTTGTACCGCATACAGTCTCAGCAAGGTGTCTGAACATGCTCTCAGTAAGTTCCATCATTCCTTCGTAATCTGTGTATGCCTGGTAAAGCTCCATAAGTGTGAACTCAGGGTTGTGTCTTGTATCAACACCCTCGTTACGGTATACTCGTCCGATTTCGTAAACTCTCTCAAGACCACCAACGATAAGTCTCTTAAGATAAAGCTCTAATGAAATACGAAGCTTAACGTCCTCGTCAAGTGCGTTGTAATGAGTCTCAAATGGTCTTGCAGCGGCACCACCAGCATTAGATACAAGTGTTGGTGTCTCAACTTCCATGAAGTCTCTGCCATCAAGGAACTTTCTGATTTCCTTGATAATCTTTGATCTCTTTACAAATGTTTCCTTAACCTCAGGATTCATTATTAAATCAACATATCTCTGACGGTATCTCATATCAGTATCTGTGATTCCGTGGAACTTCTCTGGAAGTACCTGTAAACTCTTAGAAAGAAGAGTAATCTCCTCAGCGTGAACTGAAATCTCTCCTGTCTTAGTTCTGAAAATGAATCCCTTGATACCAAAGATATCACCGATATCAGACTTCTTGAAGTCTGCATATGCTTCTTCGCCAATTGCATCTCTTGAAATATATGCCTGCATTCTGCCCTTAAGATCAGCAATGTTACAGAAAGATGCCTTCCCCATTACTCTCTTGAACATCATACGTCCGGCAAAGCTTACATTGATTGGAGAAGCGTCCATAATGGCTCTTCTCTCATTGTAATCGGCATTAACTGCTTCTCTTGCCTGTTGCTCATCTAAACCTTCAGTATTAACAGCTGGTCTGTCACCGAGAAGTTCCTTCTCATGTGCTTCATAGATAGCTCTTATTTCGTCTGTGTGATGTGTTACATCATACTTTGTTATCTGAAATGGATCCTTACCTGCGTCCTGAAGGTTCTTTAACTTTTCCATACGAACCTTAATCTGCTCGTTAACGTCAGGCTGCTGTGCAGATTTATTATCTCCCATGAATGAGTATCTCCTTTTCTATACGTTACTGAAATATATCTTTATTAGTCGTTCTTTACAGATACAACTGTATATTCAATCTCTCCAACAGGTGCTTCTACCTTAACAGTATCACCCTTCTTCTTTCCAATAAGAGCTGCACCAAGTGGTGACTCATTAGAAATCTTGTTATTAAGGCTGTCTGCCTCTGATGAACCAACGATTGTGTACTCGATATCCTCATCGAATTCTACATCGTGAAGTACAACAACGCTCTCCATCTTAACTACATCTTTATTCTTATCGTTATCCTGAATAACCTCACAGTTAGCAAGAATTGCTTCAAGTTCTGCAATTTCTGTTTCGATATCTCTCTGCTCGTCCTTAGCTGCATCGTACTCAGCGTTCTCTGATAAATCGCCCTGCTCTCTTGCTTCCTTTAACTTCTGGGCAACTTCCTTTCTTCTGACAACCTTAAGCTCCTCAAGTCTTGCTACTCTTTCGTCATACCCCTTTTTAGTAAGAAACTGTTTCTCTGCCATGTTCTTATCACCTTTCTATATATATGCTACACTAATATGCTTCTGCTCTACTAGAGAATAAAACCCCACAAGCGTCACAATATTATAAACTATCAGTTCCTGTCTGTCAATGCAGCCCTTCCAGTATCCTGTCCACAAGCCCATCAAACTGTTCCAGATTAGTAACCTGGTTAGCTTCATTTCTTAATGCCGCTGCGTGCTTGATTCCTGCTGTATACCATGCAAAATGTTTTCTCATCTCGCGGATTCCTGTAAACTCGCCTTTTATCTCACACAGTCCTTTGGCATGTCTCTTAATCATCTGGCATATTTCTTCAACAGATGGAGGTGCAATTATTGTACCATTATTCATATATTCAGAAACCTGTCTGAATATCCATGGATTTCCTCTTGCTGCCCTTCCAATCATTATTCCGTCACAGCCTGTCTGCTTCATCATATTAACAGCATCTTCGCCGCTTTTAATATCGCCATTGCCAATAACAGGAATTGATACTGCTTCTTTGACCTGTCTTATTATATCCCAGTCTGCATGTCCTGAATAATACTGCTGCCTTGTTCTTGCATGGACTGCAACGGCAGCCCCACCAGACTCCTCAATAACATGTGCTATCTCAGGCGCATTTATACTATTCTCATCAAATCCTGCCCTTATCTTGATTGTAAGCGGCTTATCAAGTGCATCAGCCATCTTCTCGACTATTCTTCCGACAAGCACAGGATCCTTCATAAGTGCCGAACCCTCACCGTTATTGACTACCTTTGGAACAGGACATCCCATATTGACATCAATTATATCGAACTCTCTTTCAGAAAGTCTCTTCGCTATATCAGCCATGATATCAGGGTCTGAACCGAAAAGCTGCAATGCAAGCGGACGCTCCCCCGGCACCGTCTTCATCAGGTCTTCTGTATTCTTATTGTTATACAGCACTGCTTTGGCGCTGACCATCTCTGTACACATAAGCCCACAGCCCTGCTCCTTGCATAAAAGTCGAAATGGCAGGTCTGTTACTCCTGCCATCGGTGCCAATGCAATATTGTTCTTTATCTCAACATTTCCAATTCTCATAATTACTCCATGCCTAAGAAGAATACCTTGAAGAACATCTCAAGTGATTCAAGAAGTTCTCTCTTCTCATACTGATACTTCTTGACAAGCATACCGCATGCTATCTCGTCATACAGTAAATCACCCTCGTCTGCTGATGATTTGAACAAAAGATTGCCCTCCTCATCGAATTCCATATCAAGTATTCCGCCTACTTCCTCTGTGAAAAGAACGCACATAATCTTTAACTCGTTCTTTACATCATCAGGAAGCTTATCAAAATCAGGGTTAAAATAGTATTTCTTCTCATAAGAATTAGATACACATAAAACTACATTTTCATCAAACATATCCATATAATCCTCTCACAGAAACCTCTCCGGTTCTGATAATCTTCTCGCCCTCGTCTGTCTTAATGATAAGCTCGCCCTCATCATTGATTCCAAGTGCTTTTCCAACAATTTCCTTGTCAGCATATATTGCCTTGACGTCGCCGCCCTTATTGACAAGCATTGAATTATAGTCTTCTTTAAGTCCAGCCAGATTCTGTGTCTTAACAAATGTATCATAGTACTTTGCAAAGCTCTCTGAAAATGCGGCTACTATACGGCTTCTTTTCAGATGGTCGCCAGTCTCAAGATACAAAGAAGAAGCTGTCGCCTTGATTGAATCATCAAATTCTGTCGTATTAACATTAATTCCCATACCGATAACCACATAATGTATGTAATCCATCTCAGCACTCATCTCTGTTAATATTCCACATACCTTCTTCTTATTAAGAACTATATCATTAGGCCACTTTATACGGCACTCTGCGACATGTCCGTCCTCTGTAAGAACCTTGTGGATTGCCTCCTGAACAGCCATGGCTGCCACTATTGTAAGCATTGACGCATTGACTGGTGCTATATCCGGTCTTAAAAGAAGTGACATCCATATCCCACTTCCTGCAGGAGACACCCAATTCCTGCCTCGTCTGCCACGGCCACCTGTCTGGCTCTCTGTTATATAAAGTGTTCCATCAGCTGCACTATCTCTCTCTGCCGCTCTCTTAGCTTCGTTGTTGGTAGAATCTGTCTCGTCATAATACACTACTTCGCGGATAATTCCGGTTGTACTGCCTGTATCCACACATGTAAGCTGACTCATTATCTCACTTGATGTAAGAATATCAGGATACTGTGTTATATGATATCCCTTATTCTGGACTGCCTCTATAACATAGCCTTCTTCTTTTAACTGGTTTATCACCTTCCAGACAGCCGTTCTTGAAACCCCCAGCATATTGCACAGTGCCTGCCCTGACACATATCCATCTGATTTTCTCAAAACATTTAAAATCTTAGTCTTCATACCATTACCCGCCATGCTATTACTGCCATAAGCAGAAGTCCTAACGTAACAACTGTAAGAATAACTCCTGACACCGTTCTGTCACTCATGAAATTCTTAGCTGCTGTAAGTCCGTTAACTAATGCTCCAAGCATGAATTCCACAGCGAATAATATTCCGCTTCCGCTGCGAAGGAAAAGTATAATTATGAATACTACTCCTATTGCAAATGTGAGTGCTATATTGGCATAGTCTATGAGCATCTTGCTCTTTCTGTACGCGCCACTCGTTGTATAATACATAACGCCTCCATAATAAATATCTGGTGAATTACTATTTCATGCTGTGTCGTCCTGATTTTGGACTTTCACATGTCTTTCCACTGCTCTAACGTCCAATTCCGCGTGTCGGCTTCCCGATTTTGGACTTCCGGCATGACACACGCCACTCTAACGTCCAATTTACTTATAAGCTCCAAGTGTAGCTGCCATTACAGCCTTGATTGTATGCATTCTGTTCTCTGCCTCGTCGAATACAACTGACTGCTCTGACTCAAATACTTCATCAGTAACTTCCATCTCATCAAGACCGAATTTGTCATGAATCTCTTTACCAATCTTAGTCTTAAGGTCATGGAATGCAGGAAGACAATGCATAAATATTGCGTCCTTAGAAGCATTGTCCATAACTGCTTTGTTAACCTGATATGGAAGAAGTGCCTTGATTCTTTCAGCCCATACTTCATCAGGCTCGCCCATTGATACCCATACATCTGTGTATAATACATCTGCGTCCTTAGTTCCTGCCTTAACATCTTCTGTAAGTGTTACAGAACCACCGCTTATCTTTGCCCATTCCTCACACTGTGCAACAAGTTCCTTGTCTGGGAAATATTCCTTAGCTGTGCAGGCTGTATAATGAAGTCCTAACTTAGCGCAGACAATCATAAGTGAATTACCCATGTTGTATCTTGCATCACCCATGTATACGAACTTAACGCCCTTTAATCTGCCAAGCTTTTCCTTGATTGTAAGCATATCTGCGAGCATCTGTGTTGGATGGTATTCGTTAGTAAGTCCGTTCCATACCGGCACGCTTGAATATTTTGCAAGGTCTTCAACTATCTCCTGACCGAATCCTCTGTATTCGATTCCTTCAAACATTGTACAGAGAACTCTTGCTGTATCAGCAATGCTCTCCTTCTTGCCAATCTGTGAACCGGTAGGGTCAAGATATGTAACACCCATACCAAGGTCATGGGCTGCCACCTCAAATGAGCAACGTGTTCTTGTACTTGTCTTCTCGAATATAAGTGCAACATTCTTTCCGATAAGTGGCTGTTCTACAATGCCCTTTTTCTTCTTATCCTTAAGCTCTGCTGCTAAGTCTATCAAATATAAAATCTCCTCAGGTGTGTAATCCTTGAGTGTTAAAAAGTCGCGTCCCTTTAAATCCATGACATCCTCCTGTCTGTATGGCAAATTCGCCTACATTGAATAATTAATAACTTTGTTCATTCTATCGCAATTATAGTTCTTCGTCAAATGCGTTGTTTAATTTGTGTAGTTGTAAGACGGTCGGTTGTGGGAGATAGCGGATAGCTTCCGTTAAACTTCTCTACATAATAATAGGCACTGGGCGGTTTGGGGTTTCTTCTCCTGTCGTTAACGCTGGCAACGCACATCCTTGTGCGCGCCAGCTCACGCGTCCGTCCATGGACGCGTGTACACTCATTCTTTCTACATGCCCAGTACCTTTATTATGCGTTCAGTTTAAAGTCAGCTTTCCGCCATCCCCCACAACCTCCCTTTCTCCACACTTCTCCAAATTCAGGGCAGAGTAGCTTTCCTCTCCTACACCTCTCCGGACTGGTTCGCCTTTCGGCTGCCAGTTTAAAAGGCTGCACAACCACTCTACTTTCCATCAAAATTCATGGGAGGGGCTTTGCCCCGTCCCATGAATATTCCGCATCTGCCACACCTTCCGTCCGCCAATAAAAAAGGTGGTGTGGCTTTTCTGACTGCAAACTATGCACATAATAAAAGCATTGAGCAAAGTCACTACCTAAGTGTACGCGCGTCCACGGACGGACGCGCGAGCTGTCTCGCACACGGATGTGCGTTGACAGCGTAACGAGAACTTAAACAGCCTTCCACGCTCAATGCTTATTATTATGTAGCGTAGTTTGTACGGAAGAAAACCACACCACCTTTTTTATCCCTTAATGGAATATATGATCTCCAATTATTACAAAATCCGAATAGTTGTTAACATCTACAGTATATAATGCCCTGAATGATGTATAACCACCTATATTATTAACGCCTGATAATGCTTCAAGTGCTGCCTGCATGCATTCTGTGTTTCTTGGACCATTTGCAAGTCTTGCTGCAAATCTGTCTGATGGATTACCAGCGCCATCTGATACACCAGAGAACTGTGATCTCTGATAAACAACACCCGAAACTGTCCCCGGATAATGTCCGCTTCGCACTCTGTTAAGAATAACATTTGCAACAGCGAGCTTTCCTGCATATGGCTGATATGCAGCCTCCCAGTCTATGATACATGCCATAAGCCATATATCATCATCTGATACGCTCATAGTTGGGTTATATGTTATATCTGTTCCTGATATTGTATTAGCAATTATCTTCTGTCGTCTTGCTTCCTCTGCTGCAGCAGCCGCTCTTTCAGCTTCTGCCTCTGCCTCAAGTCTTGCTTCTTCTGCAAGTCTTGCAGCCTCTTCTTCTGCTTCAATAGCTTCAATCTCTGCTATTGTATATCCTGCAAGAAGATTATCTGTTCCAATCTGTTCTGCTATAGCCTCTGCTTCTTCTCCAAAACATAAGCACTGTGTCTGTACATAACCTTCGCAGTTTCCTGAACTAACTTTAGTCCATTCCTTTCCGACCATATCAACATCTACAAGTGTGTTAGTATATAATCTTCCCACAACCTGTGCTGTCTCTTCGTCAGAAGTGTCATAAACATCAAGATAAGGATCAGTAATTGCTACTGCCTTGTTCTTGTATGTTCCTGTTTCTTCATACCCAGTCACAAGAACCTCTTCTGTATTAGCTGAATAAGATGCAACCTTAATTCCCGTGTCAGTATTCTGTGTTTTCTCATAGGTAGTTGCCACTGCTGGAAGAACCGGTGTCATAAATAACACAATTGCAACTCCCACATAGCAAGCAGCTTTGCTACTTCTAAGTTTCATATTATACTTCCCTTTCCGGCGGCTTATTTAGCTTCGCCTGTAAATTGTTACAGAAATGTTACAATTTATTACGGAAATATAATAGCAAAGTTACAGTAATTTGTCAAATATGTTAAAACCCGCTCTATGAGCGGGTTTGCGGGTTTGTTTATTAAATTCATTTTACAAAATATAGTATATGACCATATATATAGTTGGTTATCTACACACTTCTCTGTCTGACAGCTTCGTATGTAAGAATTGTACATGCTATTGCCGCGTTAAGAGATTCAACCTCTCCCTGCATCGGAATTCTTATAAGTGTATCTGCCTGCTTAGTGATATCATCTGTAAGTCCATTCCCCTCATTGCCTATTAGAAATGCGGTTCCTTCCCTGTAATCTTCACCAAGATATGTATTCTTTCCGTCAAGATGTGCAGCATATACCTTAATTCCTGCATTCTGACACTGTGAAACTGCATCGCTAAAATCCTGCACATAAACAAATGGCACTCTGAATATAGAACCCATTGTTGACCTTATTGTCTTAGGATTATATATATCCACAGTATTAGAACTCATAACAACTCCGGTAACACCTGCACCTTCACCCATCCTTAATATAGTTCCCAGATTACCCGGATCCTGAAGATTCTCAACAAGAATCAGCAACGGATTGTCGGTAAGCATATCTGAAATACTGCTGTCCTTCATTCTTACAACCGCCATAATTCCCTGTGGTGTCTGTGTCTGTGACATTCTGTCAAATACATTATCGGCGACAATCTCAATACTGTCAGAAGAAATCCCCTGCTTCTTAACCAGCTCATGCACATACTCAGGATTGTTACTATGAAATCTTTCAGACATATATATCTTTACAAGTAAATCTGCCGGCACCTCAGATACCATGCGGACTCCCTCTACAACATATTCTTTATTCTTCTTTCTTTCCCTGGCCTTAGAAAGCAATGATATAACATGCTTTACCTGTGAACTGCTCGTACTGGTTATCATTATGAGGTTACCTTTCTGCCATGCATTACTTAGAAAGTAATGCACTTATATTAAATTCATAATCATTAATATCCTTAGTCATGGCAAGTGCTTCATCAATATCATAATCAACAAACTTACCATCCTTGTATGCTACAAGTCTGTTACTCTTTCCTTCAGCAAGAAGATCAACCGCATAAGCACCCATAATAGACGCATACATTCTGTCCTTACATGTTGGTGAACCACCACGCTGCATGTATCCTAAAATAGTAGCTCTTGTCTCAATACCTGTTGCAGCTTCAATTCTTCTTGCCATTCCTGTAGAATGTCCGATACCTTCAGCATTAATAATAAGATGGTGTTTCTTGCCCTTCTTTCTTCCTTCTATAATATGATTAATAAGAGCCTGCTCATCATTGTCATATCTTTCCGGAAGAAGGATATCCTCTGCTCCATTGGCAATACCACACCACAATGCAATATATCCTGCATTTCTTCCCATAACCTCAATAATACTGCATCTTTCATGTGATGTAGATGTATCTCTTATCTTATCAATAGCTTCCATTGCTGTATTAACAGCAGTATCAAATCCAATAGTATAATCTGTACATGCAATATCAAGATCAATTGTTCCCGGAAGTCCGATAGTATTAATTCCCTGTGCTGCAAGCTTCTGTGCACCTCTGAAAGAACCATCTCCACCGATTACAACTATACCGTCAATTCCATGCTTTCTGCATACTTCAGCACCTCTCTTCTGACCTTCTTCAGTCATGAATTCCATGCATCGTGCTGTATAGAGGACTGTTCCACCACGCTGGATAATATCAGCAACGCTTCGCTTGTCCATATCAATTATCTCATCATTAAGAAGTCCGTTATAGCCCTTCTGAATACCCTTGACCTTAAGTCCCTTATTCAAAGCAGTTCTTACAACTGCACGGATAGCAGCATTCATGCCTGGAGCATCTCCACCACTTGTTAATACGCCGATTGTTTTAATTTCCTTTGCCATAACTTCCCCTTTCTTATCTCTTAATATTATTTTCTGCTTTATGTTACCACATTATAAAAGAAAAATCTTCTTTTTTTGATAATTTTTTACCAATGTTAATTAAAATTTATGTTGTAGCAACATTTTTCTCACCATATTTACTCTTAAGAATATAAAGCAGGTCTGATGTCACCTTCACGCACTGACTCTGTGGAAGCACTATTCTCTGTTTTTCTGCCACACAATATATTGTGACTGTGTCTTTACCGTCCGATTCTTTGAAAATATCAGTAAGCTCATCCCTGTGTGTCTCATACTCAGCAAGACTGTCAAACCTAAGCCACAATCTTCTTGGAACACTGTCAAAGCTCACAACACTGTCTGCCGTAAGTCTTGCTGGTTTGTCGGCATCTGCCTGTATTCTTCCCGTAACAAATACTTTGTTGGTCGTATCAAAAAGTCTTTTATATTTTTGATAATTTCTTGCAAACATGATTACCTCAACGCTTCCAACAAAATCTTCTATTGTAAGGTACGCCATCTGCTGGCCTGAACCGGTAGTAATAACCTTAATGTTACTTATAAGGCCACCTATCGTCTGCTTTGAACCGTTCATAAGCTTTGCCTGTCCGGTTTCCTCATCAATAAGAAAATCTGTACTTCTCGCAGAAATATGCTTCTCCCACATACCAGTATATTCATCCAGCGGATGTCCTGTTACATATACACCGAGAACTTCTTTTTCACGTTCAAGCAGATCCTCCTTTTCAAACTCCTGAATATCAGGCACTTTCATTTCAAGGCTCTGTTTATCCTCTTCACTTACGAAATCGAATAGTGACATTTGTCCTGAAATAGCATCTTTATTCTGCTTAACAGCACTATCAATCATTCTCTCATAGACATTCATCATGCCCCGTCTTGTATTACCAAATGTGTCAAATGCACCTGCAAGTATAAGATGTTCCACTGTTCTCTTATTAATTACCCCTGCCATCCTTGTAATAAAATCCTGCATGGAGTGAAAATCGCCATTATTGGTTCTTTCTTCAATAATTGCAGTAATTGTAGGTCTTCCCATACTCTTTACCGCATTAAATCCAAACCTTATATTCTTACCTTCAACACCAAAATCAGCAACTGATTTATTGACATCAACAGGAAGAATACTAATTCCCATCTCTCTTGCTGCAAGAATATATTCTGCGACCTTACTTGTTTTATCAGTTACACTTGATATCAGCCATGCCATATACTGTACAGGAAAATGTACTTTCAGATATGCAGTCTGGTATGCCACAACCGCATAGCATGCCGCATGTGATTTGTTAAATGCGTATTTTGCAAAGTCCTTCATCTCATCATATATCTTATTGGCAGTCTGTTCACTTATGCCATTCTTAATACAGCCTGGTACTCCGTTAGCCTCATTACCGTATACGAAATTCTGACGTTCCTGCTCCATTACATCAAGCTTTTTCTTAGCCATTGCTCTTCGCACATTATCACTACCGCCCCACGAATATCCGGCAAGGTCACGGACAATCTGCATAACCTGCTCCTGATAAACCATACAGCCATATGTCGGCTCTAAGATTGACTCTAACTGCGGGCATTCATAGGTTATGTTTCCCGCGTTCTCTTTTCCTTTAATATACTGTGGTATGAAATCCATTGGTCCCGGTCTGTAAAGCGATATACCGGCAATTAAATCCTCTAAACAATCCGGTTTTAACTCTTTCATGAAGTTTTTCATTCCGCCACTCTCTAACTGGAATATACCTGCACATTTGCCCTGACTTATACATTCAAATACAGCCTTATCGTTATATGGTATATTATCCACCGAAAATGCAGGGTCAATCTGCTGTTCACATTTTTCAGTCTGTTGGATTACAGTTAAGTTTCTAAGACCTAAAAAGTCGAATTTTAACAGTCCCAAATGTTCCAGAGTAGGACCTTCAAACTGCGTAACCTTAACATTATCTGCTCCAACTGCAACCGGAACATACTCTCCAACATCCTTCTGACTGATAAGAACACCTGATGCATGAACTGAAGCATGCCTTGGCAGTCCTTCAAGTCTCTTTGCTTTATCTATAAGATCCCTCACTGTCTCATCAGCTTCATATAATGCCTTAAACTCAGCATTTGGCTTAATGTCCCTGTCTGCGTCACCATTCATTGCACTGTCAATCGTAACACCAACCTTCTGTGGTATCATCTTCGCAATGTTATCAACCATCGCATATGGAAGATCCATAACCCTTCCGACATCTTTAATAACGGCTCTTGCTGCCATAGTTCCAAATGTGATTATCTGGCACACACATTCTTTACCATATTTTTCTATAACATAATCAATAACCTTCTGTCTGCCTTCTGGTGCAAAGTCCACGTCAATATCGGGCATGGACACACGCTCAGGATTCAGAAATCGTTCGAATACAAGATTGTATTTAACAGGGTCAAGCGTTGTTATTCCAAGACAGTATGACACAAGACTTCCTGCCGCCGAGCCTCGTCCGGGTCCAACCGGAATATCATGTGTCTTGGCATAATTAATGTAATCCCACACAATCAGGAAATAATCGACATATCCCATTGAATAGATAACTGACAGCTCGTAAGAAAGTCTCTGGAATATATCATTCGAATCCTCTGCCCTTTTTATAACAACATCTTTTCTGTCTGCAACTATTGATGCTTTTGCCTGCTCTATAATATCTTCAATGCATACATCTGCGGTCTTGTCCGGATATCTCTTCTTTAATCCCTCATAACATAAAGCATTAAGATACACCCATGAATTCTTTCCATATTCTTCAGGCACATCAAATGCTGGCAGCTTTGTAACTCCGAATTCTATCTCAACATTACATCTTTCTGCTATCTTATGAGTGTTCTCAACTGCTTCCGGTACGTATTTGAACAATTCCGCCATCTCTTCCTCTGACTTTAAATAGAACTGTCCACCCTCATATCGCATCCTGTTTTCATCAGAAAGCTTCTTGCCTGTCTGTATACACAATAATATATCATGTGCATCTACATCATCTGCATAGGTATAATGAACATCATTCGTACATACCAGTTCAATTCCGGTCTCATTATGCATACGCATAAGCTGTGGATTGACATAGTGCTGTTCTGCTATTCCGTGATCCTGTAATTCAAGAAAGAAATTTCCCTTTCCGAATATATCCTGAAGTTCAAGGGCAGCGTCTCTTGCAGTCTCATACATGCCTCTTGACAGATATCTCTGCACCTCACCTGCAAGACACGCACTCGTAGCAATAATTCCCTCGTGATATTCTCTTAAGACTTCCTTGTCTACTCTCGGCTTATAGTAAAAGCCTTCTGTAAACCCCTTTGAGACTATCTTCATAAGATTCTGATATCCGGTGTTATTCTCTGCCAGCAATACAAGGTGATTATATTTATCCTCACTCTGTCCTGCGCCTTTATCAAACCTTGACCCCGGAGCTACATACACCTCACAGCCAAGAACAGGCTTGATTCCTGCCTTCTTAGCCGCCTCGTAAAATTCAATAACACCATACATCACACCATGGTCAGTTATTGCAAGGCTGTCCATGCCAAGTTCCTTTGCCCGTTTAGTAATCTCTTTTATCTTACTGGAGCCATCCAGCAATGAATATTCAGTATGCACATGCAAATGTGTAAAACTCATAGCATCTCCTCCCTATGTAAAAAAATATAACATATTTTCGTTTATTAATCAGCAATTTTATGATATTCTATATTTAATTATTAATGTAAGGGAGTTGTATTATGTTAATATCTGCTATTCCCGTAGGCGGGCCAATTTCAATTGAAATATCCATAGATAATGTCAGCTACGAGATGCCTTCCTCTGTTGTTGCATCCAAGAATGGCTACATTCTCATAGCGCCTTTTACATCAAAAGGTGCTGTAATAGATTTTTCTTCTTATAAGGATATTTTATTTAGTCTTTATACCATAGACCCAGCAACAAAGAACCGTGTAGTCTGGAAGAATATTAACATAGAAACTATCACTTATAAATCAACCGGTTTCGCATCTGCTTACTACAAAATCTCGACCAATGTTTTTGCCAGCATTGCCTCTGAATGCGACAGAAGATTTAATCAGCGCATTTCAACCATGGCTTTGGGACATATCTCATCAGATACCACAGAAGCTGATATTCCGGTAACGTTAATTGACGTCAGTGATAAAGGACTTTCATTTTCAACCAGCAACGAACTATTATATAACTATAATAATACATATATAACATTTTCAGATCAGGCAAACGGAAAGCAGTTTAACTTTCATTTTAAATGTTTTATCATACGCAGCCAGTTGTATGGAGAACGCTACATTTATGGATGTATTATCCCAACTCCGTCCCGCGAATATCTTACATATGTTTTTCTTAAAAAAATTGAATCCAGAATCAGTTCTGCTAAAGAACAATCTGAACAGACCGCTCTTAAAGATGCTGCTGACGTTGCTTCACAATCTATTGAAAGCACTTCGTCAGGATATCATTCACACATATCTGAAAAGAATAAGCGTTGATATAAGGGGCATATCACATTGTGATATGCCCCTTTATTATTAATCATCTTCTTTTTCTTTAGCTGTATCATCAGATTCATTATCGTCTGAATGACTACCAATGTTCTTCCATATATCGCTTTCTGGCTCACCACTAACTGTTGATGAATAGCTTCCATCTTCATTAAATGTTACACTCTCTGCAACCTTCTCTGATGTTGAGAATAATGAAGTATCAACCGGTTCAGGGATTCCCTTTGCCTCTCTGAATATCTTCATGAATTCCTTGCCTGTGATAGTCTCATGGTCATACAGATATCTTGCAAGCTGATCCATTACTTCTCTGTTCTCTCTTATAATCTGCTTAGCCTCTTCATAACATGACGCAATAAGCTTCTTTACCTCGTCATCAACCTCTGCCTCTGTTGCCTGTGCACAGTTCATAGATGCTCTTCCGCTAAGATACTCATCTTCGACTGTTGATAATGCAACAAGTCCGAATCTGTCTGACATACCGTATCTTGTAATCATTGTCTTGGCAAGGTTAGTTGCTTTCTTGATATCATCATAAGCACCATTAGTAACTGAACCAAATACAACTTCTTCTGCAGCACGTCCACCTACAAGTGATATAAGGTCTGTCATAAGTTCATCCTTAGTCTCAAGATGCTTCTCTTCCTCTGGGAAGTTAAGCACATAACCAAGTGAACCATTAGTATGAGGTATAATAGTAATCTTCTGGACCGGATCAGAATTATTCTTGATAGCTCTTATAAGGGCATGTCCAATCTCATGGTAAGCAACAACCTGCTTTTCCTTCTTGCTAAGAACTCTTTCCTTCTTCTCCTTACCTGCTACAACTGTATCAAAAGCACCAAGAAGGTCCTTCTGGGTAACAACATTTCTTCCATTCTTAACTGCCGCAATAGCAGCTTCATTAATGATATTGGCAAGGTCTGAACCAACAAGACCGCTTGTTGCCATTGCAATCTCATCAAAATCAACTGTATCGTCCATAAGCACATCCTTAGAATGTACCTTAAGAGTCTCAATTCTTCCCTTCTTATCAGGTCTGTCAACGGTAATTCTTCTGTCGAGACGACCTGGTCTAAGTAAAGCCTTATCAAGTACTTCCGGTCTGTTAGTTGCTGCCAGAATGAATATTCCCTTAGATGAATCAAAACCATCCATCTCTGCAAGTAACTGGTTCAATGTCTGCTCACGCTCATCATTGCCACCGCCATACTTGGAATCTCTGCTCTTACCAATAGCATCAATCTCATCAATAAATATAATACATGGAGCCTGCTTAGTTGCTTCCTTGAACAAATCTCTTACTCGTGATGCACCAACACCAACGAACATCTCTACAAAATCAGAACCTGCAAGTGAGAAGAACGGTACATCTGCCTCACCGGCTACAGCCTTA
>ULUL01031581.1_pt1 | contig 18957 bp, 11 predicted proteins | sample 1958481 | NCBI WGS metagenome assembly ULUL01 (sample SAMEA4835759, study PRJEB28245) | human gut metagenome | biome: gut microbiome; material: fecal sample | place: Denmark | collected 2008 | reverse complement strand
CATCTGCATTATCGTAGCCATTATACAAAGGATAAAAATCTGCAGTACCCATTTCTGTGGAGGAAATGCCATCTACTACCCACTGCTGTTCATTGGCAATCAGATAGTTAATAATCTTAAATGCAGCCTCCGGATTCTTACAGCTTTTGCTTGCCACTACATATTTACTTGTAGGATTTGGCATATGGGTATAATAGTTTCCATCCTCGGCCAATGGTGTAAAGTATGCTCTCCAGTCTGCTTCCCCTGCCAGTATAGCATCTGCCACTGTATAACCACTCCACCATGGTCCAAAGAAAATTCCCACCTTTCCAGCCAGAAGAGGCTCCTTACTGTCATTTCTGACAAGCATTTCCTGATCAATCAGTTTATCTGTATACAATTTCTGGATTTTTTCCAGGGCTGTTCTGGTCTCCGGCTGAATTGAACCATACTTTACAGTTCCATCCTCATCCTGCAGCCAGTACTGTGGATAAGACTGGAAGCTGCTGAACAACGGATCCAGTCCATACTGGTTATTTCCAACTGCATTCATATGATCTGAATTGCTTGGTCCAAGAATTCCAATGGTATCAGCTTCTCCGTTACCATCCGGATCCTGGGTCACGAATGCTTCTGCCACTGCTGCCATTTCATCCCAGGTTCTTGGAACCTCCAGCCCAAGATTATCCAGCCAATCCTGACGAATCCACATTTCGTTTATTTCTCCTACCATCATACTCGGAGCCGGGATTGCCATCATCTCTCCCTTATCATTAGTAATACATTTTTGCAGTTCATCCCCACCGGATTCTACATATCCTTTCAACGTATCTGAAGCATAGTCATCAAAATACTGATCAAGTGGCTGGATCATATCATATTTCAGAAGTGCTCTGTACTGTGTAGCATTGACATTCATCAGATCAGGAATCGCACCACTTCCGATACACAGGTTCATTTTCTCATCAAAGTCAGATGAGGATGCAACCCAGTCGTATACGACCTCGATATTAAAGTCTTCCTTCAAAAGTCTTGTATAGGAATTATCCTCATAGCTCATTCCGTCAGGAATCTTCGCATTTGGATTCATTGAACCGCCCAGATGGACAGTTACTGTCTCTGCATATTTTGAAAATGGGAGATCTTCTTTGGCTGTTCCTGCTGCCTCACTTACTGCTGTTGTCTGTGTGTTTTTTTCTGATGAGCTGGAGTTACCGCAGCCTGCCAACGCAGTCGCAGCCAGCGCCGTTGCACTTACAAGTGCCATAATCTGTTTCTGTTTCATACTTCTTCCTCCTTTTTTATCCTTTTACTGATCCAAGTGTAATACCATCTACAAAATATCTTTGCAGGAATGGATATACAATCAGTACCGGTATCATAGCTATAAATATCTTTGCAGCATCCAATGAGAGATTATTTAATTTCATCGCCTGTGCAATCTGTTCTACATTCATTGTAGAATAATCCAGTGTTACAACCATCTGCTGGATATAGGTCTGCAGTGGATAACTGCTTTGTCTTGTACTTAAGACCATTCCCTGGAAGAATTCATTCCAGTACATGACCATGGTAAAAAGTGCAATGGTTGCCACCATCGGTTTTGCCAGCGGTATGTATATGGATATCAGATTCCTCCACGGTCCGCCGCCATCAACAAAACATGCTTCTTCCAGTTCAGATGGAAGATTTTTAAAAAAGTTCACTGCAAGGATTACATTAAACACCTGTAGTCCTGTTCCCAGCACCAGTCCCCAGATACTGTCCATCAGATGGTAGTTTCTCATAGTGATATACCATGGAACAGTACCACCATTGAACAACATACAAAATACGAGAATCCACATGAAGATTTCTTTATGGGGAAACTGCTTTTTCGTTCTTGACAATGGGAACGCTGCCATAAGAACACATACCATGCTGACAGCAGTACCCAGTACTACTCTTTTTATAGATATCAGGAACGAACCAAAAAATGCACCTTCTCCCAAAATCTTCTGGTAGGAGAGCAGATTGAAGCCAACCGGCCAGAAAGTAACTTTTCCTGCATTAACGGCTTCCTTGCTGCTCAAGGATACACAGAGGACATACCATACAGGCATAATACAGATCAACGTGACTATAACAAGGAACACCACATTCAAAACATCGAAAATCTTGGATCCGAGGCTTTTATTCTCAATCATAGATATCACCTCCTAAAACAGTTTATAACCGGTAAATTTATCTGCAAGCCAGTAACCCACGGCAATCAGTATGACGCTGATTACAGACTTAAATAATCCGACTGCTGTTGCCAGAGAATACTGCAGATTCTGCAAACCAGCCCTGTATACCCATGTATCAATAACATCTCCTGTTGAATATACCAATGGGTTATACAGATTATATATCTGGTCAAATCCTGCATTTAATATATTGCCAAGAGACAGGATAGCCAGAAGTGCTACTGTCGTCCTTATACCCGGCAGCGTCACATGCCATATCCTCTTAAACCTGCCGGCACCATCTACTGCTGCCGCTTCATACAATGATTTATCAACACCCAGGATAGCAGCAAGATAAACTACTGTATTATAACCGAACCCTTTCCAGATGTCTGTACCAATCACCAGCGGCTGGAACAGTTTTGCTTCCCCAAAGAAATTGATCTGATCACCGCCAAATAGCTGTATCAGCTGATTAACCGGTCCTGTATAACCGAAAATGTTCAGCACGATCTTTGCAAGAATAACCCAGGACAGAAAATACGGTAAGTATACGATTGTCTGAATCGGACGCTTCAGCCTTTTCAATGCCAGTTCATTTAATAATAATGCAAAAATCAGCGGGAAAATAATATTTCCAATGATCTTACCCACAGCAATAGTGACCGTATTCCGCAAAACCTGAGCAATGTCACTCATCTGAAACATATACTCAAAATTAGCCAGACCAACAAATTTGGAATGCAGGATGCCCTGTCCCGGATTATAATCCTGAAAAGCCATAACGATTCCAAACATAGGCACGATACTGAATAAGAACAGCCACAGGAAAGCCGGTACCAGCATGATGTAATAATGTTTCACAAACCTTTTAATGTACATGAGTAAACCTCCCTTCTTTTATAGACAGTTTATCCTGTAATCGTATTTTTCACTAGACGATATTGTTTCTGATTTTACAGTTTTTTTTTTAAATTAAAAAAAATGTCCGAATCAAATCGAACATTTTTTAACCCTGTTTGCATATTCTGTTGGTGTGCATCCATATTCTTTTGTAAACACTTTTGTAAAATAATAATAATTGTCATATCCCAGATCTGATGCAATCTGTGTGATATTTTCAGTTCCTTTTTCCATTTTACATGCCGCCGCATGCATTTTTCTGCTGATCACATAGTTATGAAATGTATCACCGGTCATTTCTTTAAATCTCGTGCTGAAATAGCTTCTGCTCATTCCAATCTCCGCTGCGGCATCTTCCGACTTCAGGTTATCTTCTATATGTTCTTCTATGTATAGGATAATCCTTGCAAAGATATAAATATCATTTGCTTTTTCTGTCTGCAGGCACGTCCGGTACAGCTCATCCTTCCATTTTTTTATCCATGCCAGCATATCATTTACGGAGGATAGCGCCGGAAATTCATACTCTTCCCCTGTGATCTCCTGAATGCGGTGGAGGCTCTTTACAAAAATCCTTTCTGCAGTGCGAAGCTCCACTTCCCCTGTCATTTCACACAACCTGCAAAACTCGTTATCATCATATATCCATCTGGTGTTCATCCATGCATTTTCCAGCTTCTTGCATAATCCGTGATCCTCCTGCCTTTTTTCCTTTTTTAACAGATTCTCCTTATATTTTCTCCCCACCCGTTCCAGTATCTGGTCACAGTCATCCCCATCAAAGTTTATCTTAGATATATAATCCAGTGCTCCCAGTCTCATGGCTTTCTGTGCATAACGGAAATCTTCATATACTGAAAAAATCACAAATTTCACATCCGGATATTCTGTTCTGCATCTTTCCATCAGCTCAATCCCATCTATCTCCGGCATATCTATGTCCGTGAACACAACATCTACCATGTTATCCTTTAGAAATTCCAGTGCTTTACTTCCATTCTGGACATCGCCCACGACTTCAAATCCGTATTTTTCCCAGTTCATTATGGATATCAGACCTTTCCTAGCCAGTTTGTCATCATCAACAACTAATACTCTCATTCCCACATACCCTCTTTTTCTATACTGGCATCTGCCACTTTAGCTTTATCCCTTAACTCTTCCTGAATCGGGATCAGAATTGTGATCTTGGTTCCATATCCTTTTTTGCAATTTACGAACAGATTCGTCTGGCCTTCATAGAATGAATCCAGCATTGCCTTTACATACCGCAGACCAATCCCTCTGTTCCCATTCTGCATTTTCTGCAGATCATAATCAAAAGGTGTATTGATCTGATCGATTTCCTCTCTGGTCAGTCCGTTACCGCTGTCTGCTATGGTAATTGCCGCTAATCCCCGTCTATTATCTTCAAAGATCCGTATTGTTATTTTCTCATCCTTTCCAAGTCCATACTGTATCGCATTTTCCACCAGCGGCTGAAGCAGCATCCGTACCGTTGGCTGTTCCAGATAACTGCCTTCCTCCACATTCATTTCTATCACAAAATCATATCGCATCTGCTGGAGTGCGATATATTCTTTCACAATATCAATCTCTGTCCGGAGTGTTGTCTGCATTCCCTCTTTTCCCAGATTGTACGACAACAGCTTCTTTAATCTCTGCACAAATTCCGTAATGTTATCCTGATGGCTCATCCTTGCCATCCACTGGATAGAGTTTAAAGTATTGAGCAGAAAATGTGGATTAATCTGGAACAGGAGCTTCTCATATTCAATCCGCTGGATACTTTTTTCCTTTTCCACAACGTTATCAATTAGATTCCTGATCTGGTCCTTCATCTTCTCCACTTCATGCATCAGGTCATCGAATTCCTTGATACCATACTCCTGCTTTACCACCTGTAGGGAGCCTCCTCCAATCTGAAGCAGCTGTTCCTGAAACTGCTTGAGCGGCTTACATATTAACCGGTAGAGGTAAATGACAGAGCCGGAGAAAACACAGAACGATACCAGGATGATAACCATTAGTTTCAATCTCCACATATTCATTTCTTTCTGATACATATTCTCCGGCAGCGCAATGGCATTCGCATATCCTATCTCACTGCGGTATACCATGACCTTATATCCTTCCTGGCTTGTCACCGCATACTCTTCTTTTGCCGGCAATTTGGACAAGATCTGCTGTCCCCGGATTAACACCGGGTTATTACTGTACTGCACAATACCATTCTCATCCAGCTGCATATAGGTATACGTCCTGTTTTCTTTATTTAACCTTTCCGAAATACTCATATCTGGCTCTATTTCTGCATAAATATCCAATTGCTGCCTGTTGCTGAAGGAAACTCTCCTCTTTATTGATATCACCTGTTTGCCCCTGCTCCCTAGACAGGATAAATGCATAGCCTGGATTGTATTTCTAATACTTTCAGTTACATTAGGGATAGTCTGATATGCCTGATCCAGATTCCTGGCACTGATATTTCTGATTAGTTCACTTTGCTCTTCCATGTCATAATAAGTAACACCAAGCAGCTTTGTATTCACATATCCAAGCTTTATCAGTTCTTCTCTGAGTGATTTCTGTCCCAAATACTTGTCATAATTATCCTCCGCACTTAAATAAGACTCTACCACGTTTCCAATAAGTCCGTTAGGGCTCATCTGGTCGACGATACTAATCATGTCATAATAAGCACTATCCATCTCCCACGTTATCTGTTCCAGATATATCTGCATGCTTTCCTGAATACTATCATTCCGTATCATTCGGATCGTCATATATGACACAATCACCACTGCAAGAATACTTGACATCGCACTGATCAGCATAACAACCATCATCTTATTCCTAAGTGTCTGTTTCCCTCTCTTTTCTCTTCCCATACCGACTTCCCCACTCATATCTTGCACTATCTGTTATTTTAAAGCATACATACTTTTTATCGAATGTCAACTGTTTCTGAAATGTCTTTTTTACTAAAAAGTCAGGGAGATTTCTGTAAAATATAAATAATAAAATTGCTGCTATCATCCATACAATGCCGACAATGAGAAGCAATATTTTTTCTTTACACATATCAGTTTTCTATTTCCACACACAAAAACAACAGTGTCCTACTTGAGAAACACTGTTGTAAATTTTCCCGGTCAAAAACATATTGTTGTCCATGCCCTGTCTGAGTGCCCATACAGGCATTCAGCAACATGGATGGAAACAAAAATAACAGCAAATGTTTTAATTGCCGTCTATGTATTATTTTGTCTTTTCAACAGAGATTACCTCTCCCTCAAATGGGTCTACCTCAGAAACTGTTCCTGTATATTTTACAGTCACGGTATCACCGGTGCTGACATTCTCCAGACCTTCCGGCTTTTCTTCAAAAGTAAATTCATATGAAGTGCCATTCTTATCTGTAACAACAAACATGAAATCTTTTATCTCATCAATCGTTCCTGTCAATTCTTTTTTCTCTGCTGTTTCTTCCTGTTTCACGGACTCACTGCTGCTATCATTTGTCTGTCCGCAGCCTCCTATCAGTCCGGCACCAAGCATTAAACCCATTAAAATCGTGATTAATTTTTTCTTCATTATCAATATACCTCTTTCTAATATATTCTTAATACTTCCTCTTCAGAATACCTTGCTATTTTATTTGTGTAAATAGTATGCTCCTAAAATTAAAGAAATATTCATTATTTTGCCAACATGCCATGTTGAAATTCGATATAAGGACTATCCTTGAGACTTTCTCCTGTATCACCTCAAATAATTCCGTTACCACCTTAACAAAAACTGCCGGATCTTCATATCCATCTTTAGTTCCAAGCTGATAAATCGTTTCTTCGGGACAGGAAAGATTAAAAGTCCATAGGTAGTAGCTACTCGGACGCTCACTTTGTTCAATTAGGTCAAATCGAAAATGGAGTAAACGAAGGGGCAGTTCACTGAAATGTCAAAACTGCTTTTTCGTTTACCTCATCATCGATTCTATCCTAAAGCATTTATTTAGCTCATTTTACCAAAAAAGGTAAGAGATAAAACGGTTCTAACAATAAATTTTCTTCCTTTCCTGCATCTTTCTGTGATATTAAATACGCCTTGCTAATATTCTGAGAAAATTTTCTGCAAAATTCCCTTATGGATTCATGTTTTCCGGATCCTGAGGACTTAACTTCAAACGCATTTATTTTACTTCCTTCCGAAATCAGGAAATCCACCTCATAATAATGTGTACTCCCTTTTTTCTCCCAGGTATGATAGTACAGTTCTCTCCCGGACGCTGTAATCATTTGAGCAACCAGATTCTCATAAAGATATCCCAGATTTGCCGGTAATTTATCGGAAAGTAACTTCGCATAAATATCATTTTCCGTCACCGGACGGTCAATAAACATCAGTGTAACAAATAATCCTGTATCTGAAAGATATAACTTGTAACTGTCAAAATCTTTCGTATCCGTCAGGCTGACCCTTGGATTTGTAGAATTATAGCATGGCAGAACCGTTTTTGAATCTATCAGCTCGTATAATAATTCCTCTGCTTTCGTGTTATTTCTTTTTCCGATTGCTGTGGTAATACGATATTTTCTTGCATCCTTCGCCAGATGCGCCGGAATCGCATGATATAATGCCGATATTCTTCCGGATGCATCAATTTTCTTAAAGTCTTCCTCATACAGAGATATGATCTGCCTTTTTACCATATCTATTTCTGAAAAGTTTTTTCCATTAACATAGGCTTCTACTGCCTGTGGCATCCCCCCTACTGCCATGTAAATTCTCAAATCTCTCATTAATTTACGGTTAGTTGCCTGTCCAATAGTTGCTCCGCTATCATAAATCTGCCGCAATAACTCATAATTATTGCCCGTGGCATCACAGAATTCTTCGTAATCCATGGGATATACTTCCAGCTTCATTTCCTCGGATGGAATCAGGATGTCCTTTACATTTTTCTTTATCGAGATCAAAGAGCCTGTTTCCAAATAACTATATCTGCCGTCATGTATAAGATGCTTTATTGCCTGTCTGGCTTTTGGAAATAACTGTACTTCGTCAAAAATAATGAGGGACTCGTGTTCATACAATGTGATTCCGGTTTCTGCCTGCAGCCTCAGAAAAAAGATATTCAAATTTCCTATATCATCGAAACATTCCAAAATATTACTTGTTGTTTTGGAAAAATCAATTAAAATATAAGACCTATATTCATTTTTTGCAAAGGTCTCCGCAATAGTCGACTTGCCAACTCGCCTTGCGCCTTCCAACAATACCGCATATTTTTCTGAATATAGCTTTTTCCATTCCAATAATTTATCGTATGCTTTTCTTTTAAAATACATAATTACCGCCTCCAATATAAGTATGTTATATCACAAAACATACATTTCTTCAATTTATGTATTTTATATTATGTGCGTTTCTTCAATTTCTTACACATTGTATTTGTACCAATATTCAAAAAAATAACGTTTTACACTACTATTTGCAAAACGTTATCCCTATTTTGTGACACTTTACGAGGTTTTCTCTGTAAACGTCAAACGCCTTCCAGCCCTTATAAATCAAGCATTACCGCCACTTTCCAGACCTTACTTCTCTGGACGAACGCCTAGCGTTCGTCTACAACCTGGAAGATGTAGAACTTTAAATAATAGGATTCATCTGCTGCCCACAAAATGGGGTGATCGCAGGCCTGGGTACGGAACTCTACCTGTCTGAGTCTCTTATGGGCTCCGTTTGCGGCTTCTCTGATGGTCTTGGCGAAAAGCTGGGGATCCATGAAGTGAGAGCAGGAGCAGGTTACAAGATAGCCGCCGTTTTTCACAAGCTTTAATCCTCTTAAATTGATTTCACGATACCCCTTCACTGCATTTTTAATGGAATTGCGGGACTTGGTGAAGGCTGGAGGATCCAAGATCACTACATCGAACTTTTCTCCCTCTCCTTCCAGGCGTGGCAGAAGTTCAAACACATCCTCACAGATAAACTTCACTCTATCCTCCAGACCATTCAGCTTTGCATTTTCTGTGGCCTGATCCACTGCAAGCTGGGAGGCGTCCACGCCTATGACGCTTTCTGCCCCGGCGATTCCCGCATTCAGAGCAAAGGAACCTGTATGGGTAAAGCAGTCCAATACCTTCTTTCCCTTGCAGATCCGATGAATGGAGGCTCTGTTATTCTTCTGATCCAGAAAGAATCCTGTTTTCTGTCCGTCCTCTACGTCTACCTGATAGCGGACACCATTCTCCACGATCTCCACTTTGGTATCAAAGGGTTCTCCGATAAAGCCCTTGCTTCTCTCCATTCCTTCCTGCAGCCTTACCTTGGCATCGCTTCTCTCATAGACTCCTCTGATCTGTACGCCGTCCTCTGCCAGTATCTTCTTTACCAGATCCACAATGACCAGCTTCCATCTGTCGATGCCCAGAGCCAGGGATTCCACTACCAGTACATCCGAAAACTTATCAATTACAATACCCGGCAGGAAATCCGCTTCCCCGAAGATCAGCCTGCAGCTATCTGTATCTATGGTTTCCTTCCTGTAATTCCAGGCATCCCTTACTCTCTGCTCCATAAAGACTGCATCGATCACAGCATCCTTCTTACGAGATAGCAGTCTGATCCTGATCTTGGAGTGCATATTAATATAGCCATATCCCAGAAAATATCCGTCAAAATCCTGGATTGTCACGATATCCCCATTTTCAAAGGCTCCCATCACAGAATCGATCTCATTGTCAAAGACCCACATTCCCCCTGCCTTTAAGGTGCGTCCCTCTCCTTTTTTTAATGTGCATACTGTATGATAATGGTACATAGCTTTACTTCCTTTCTTCTTTCTATGCGATTTCATTTTCTTTTTGTCTTATCTGTTTTTCTGCAAAGCTTTTTTGTCATTACATTTTCCTTTTGCCATTTAAGCATTTAAAATCCTTGAGTTTTCCTTTTGTGCACTACAACAAAACTATCATACGCCATTTATCACAAAAACTCAACCACAACTGCCTTCCCCAAGCAGCCCATTTCTTAAACTTCCTTAAGTTTTCCCCTTCCCCATTTTTTCAATACGGAATCATGATATAATGAGTGCAAGCGAGTCAACATGCTTGCATGATTGACGAGCGACGAATGTCGATCATGTGCTGGTTTTGCACATGATATAATGAAGCAAAATCACACTTGCTTGCAAGTGTGATTTTGCCAAATGCATTGAGTGAGCTATGCTCACGACATAATGAGCGCAAGCAAGTCAACATGCTTGCATGATTGACGAACGGCGAATGCTGATCATGAACGAAGTTCATGACATAATCAACATAAAGACAAGAAGGGAGCCACAAATCATGTTAAAGACAATCCACAGAAATAATAGATTCCACATTTTATTTCCACTCATACTGGTCATGGGCGGGCTTTCTGCCTGTGGCGATGCTTCCTCTCCTTCCTCTTTCGAAATGGAGGAATTGACTGATACAGCCAGCGAATCTTCTCCGACAGAAGAATCACAACTCTCAGAAGAAGTACCCTCTTCTGTTAATACTAACATGGATACTTCTTCTTATAATCCAGATTCACCAAATGAGACTTCTGATCACTCCACGGATACTCAGAAAGCCTCTTCCTCTTTTGATGCTTCTGCCCAACTTCAGTTTCTGGCACAGCACGTCGATCTTTGGACCTCCCAGGAAGATCCTTATGTCGATTTTTACAATTATGCTGTAACCGATCTCAATCAAAACGGATGGCTGGAACTGATTTCCACCATTTGCGAAGGCACCGGGCTTTACAGTACCAATGAAGTATGGGAACTAAATGAGACCGGCGATGACTTGATCCATTATACCATATCCACTCTGCCGGAAGAAAACTCGCAAGCAGATATGCTTGGCACGACCTCCATCCCTGTCTACTTTGATGCAACTGCTAATCGTTATTACTGCATCTTCAGTGATCTGGGAAAAAATGGTGCAGCAGAATATTATGAAAACACCCGCTCCCTGGTTTTAGAAAATGGTATTCTTAAGGACACCCTTCTTGCCTATAGAACTACATTTTATTCTTCTGATGGCACCCAAAAAATCACCTGTACGGATCCAGATGCCAATATCATTTCTGAAGAAGATTATGAAAAAATTGCCTCCACTACCTATGCAGGATTCACTCCCATGAATGCCACTCTTTCCTGGGTTTCCCCACAGGATAGTACTGAAGCTGACGGACTGGACTCTAAAAACGGAAGTGTTATGGCTGCGATTTCCCAGCAAGAAAGACTCAGACTTTTAACAAAATCCTGGGAAGCCTTTTCTATGAAATTCTAGTACCAATACCAATATGAAGTTCAGGTGAATGCGATCTCCGTCAAGGTTACCTTTCCCGTACCTTTGAATTTCAAGTAAATCGAATAATCTCCCTTTAAAGAAAGAGAATCGGAAGCCAAGCTTTTCTTCCCCGCATCTATTGGCAGACTTGTAATTTGTTCACCGATTATGTCGGTGGAAACCTGTACCGTTCCGCTGAAATCGCCATGCACTTCAAGCTTGAGTTTTTCATCACCGTTAAACCGGAACGAGCGAAATCCGATGAGCGTGCCGTTTGTGATCTCCTTGATCATCGTTCGTCCGTCTTTATGGGCGATGTACGGCAGTGCTTTGCTGATTTTTCCGTTGGTCAGGTGCGGCATATGCCCATTTGTCAGAACGCAGGCGATTGCGGCAGGATACACTCCTTTCGCCGGAAGAGGTGCGCCGTTCAAACCGCAGCTAGTCACAGGAACCTGTGCAATGGAACCATCCGCTGCGATTTGGATTTCTTCGGCACAGGCTTGCCGGGAGTATGTAGAACGATCTGTCATGCGGTGATAAAAGACAAAGTATTTATCTCCGATTTGCACAATGCTCCCGTGGTTGTTGCCTGTCAGGTTGAGCCGATCATTATTTCTGCGCCCCTGATATCCGATGTCACCGTTAGAAACAATTGTCCCGCCATATACAAAACCTTCATCTGGCTTGTCGCTGATGGCATAACACAGCTCATGGTTGTTTCTTGAGGAATAAATGAAGTAGTATTTTCCTCTCAGCTTGCGAATGGATGCCGCCTCAAAGAATGCGTGACCAGCAAAATCTGTTCCATTTGTCTTTGTAGGAACAACGAGCTTGGGTTCACTGATAACTGTCTGCATATCATCGGCAAGCTGCACGGTATATGCCCCAGTCAGACTATTCTTCGCCTGATGTATTTCTCGAAAACTTCGGTCAAACACCTTGCTCTCGATAAACTGATACAGGAACTTTGTCGGAAACTGCTTGTATTCATCGAAAAAATAACTGGTGCCGAAATACAGACGAATCACTCCGTCATCGTTGATCACGCAGGGATCGAAGGTAATGCGGCTGCAAAACGGCGACCCATCCGAGTTGCGCACTACGCCAATATATTCGTATTTTCCTTCGGGTGCATCGCTGACTGCAACGCTGATGGGACCTTCATAGCCATGCTTGCCGCGCCAACCACCCAGGGAATAGTAGAGATAAAACCTTCCGTCCTTTCCCTGCGTCACATCCGGAGCAAACAGGAACGGTTTTCTTTCACTGTAGCCGGGGTCCTGTTTTGCGGAGTAAGCAATTCCGTGACTGACCCAGCTTCCCAGGTCATCCACCGGAGCAGACCACACCTCATAGTCAAGCTCACAGAAGGCATCGCCTCCGGGGCGGTCATGCGAGCCGAACACATAGACACGGTTTCCTAAAACATGAGGCTCACCGTCTGCTATACATACATTCAGCGGCAGATAGGGATTCATGGCCAATTTCTTATTCTGCTCCATAGTGATCCTCCCATGTGAACTGATACTCTCCAGCAGCCACCTGTTTCTGACTGCCGTCAGGAAGCCCGATCTCAGCCGTAGTGTTGCAGGGAATTCTGACTGTAAACACATACCCGGCATCGGCCTTTTCCCATCCGCTTTCCACTGTGCCGTACACGCTGTTATAGACAGCTTTGGCTCGCGTAAAGTGTCCACCGGGGCGGGGAACGATGACAAAGTGATTTTCGCTGTCCACGCGGATGCCGCACATCGTCTTGAAAAGCCATTCGCAGACCGCACCCTTGGAGTAGTGATCGAGCGAGGCGATACCGCCTTGGGCTTTTGTACCCTCCCAGCTTTCCCAGATGGTGGTCGCACCGTTTTTCGGCATAAAGAGCCAGCCGGGCATTTCCTCGTTTTCCAAAAGCCGATAGGCATATTCGATATCCATATCCGCCAGCACATCCAGGATAAACGGCGTGGACAGGAAGCCCGTTCCGAGCCGCCAGCGGTAATTCTCCATAGCCTGCACGAGCCGATGCTTTGCATAGTCTTCCTGCTTTTCGTCCAGCAGGTGCATATACAACGGGCGGACAAGCTTTGCCTGCCGGTCGGTATCAAGTGTGTAGCCGGGCAGCGTGACGAGCTCGCGGTAAGCCTTTTTGCAGCCGTCCCGGTATTTTTCAAACAGTGCCCTATCCTGCTGCTTTCCCAAATGCTCGGCGATTTCCATCATATGCTCCATGATAAAAACCGTATAAGCAGTGGATTCCTCTGGATGAGGCAGAACGGTATTTTTCCAGTCGTTTGGGAATACATCCGCCGGCTCCGCCCATTCTCCGTAGGACTGTCCGTAATTGACAATGTACTTTTTCGCCTCGCCCTTCAGCGGCAGATGATGCCGCAGCGGTGTGAACTGCGTGCAGCGCTTTATCATGAATTTCGCATACCGCACCATGCCGTCATAATGGCGGCGAATCAGGCCGTCATCCCCATATTGCTTCCAAAAGCGATAGGGTATCAGCACGCCCGCGTCCGACCAACCGACGCTGCCGTCCATAAAGGACATATAGAAGTCCACACCTCCGTAGGGGGCAATCTGCGGCAGTTTCCCGTCTTTTTTCTGCCAATCGTACACATCCCGCATATACTTCTGTGCAAAAGGCGCATAGTCAAAAAGATATGCTGCAGTGTTGAAGAAAATCTGCGCGTCGCCCGTCCAGCCGTGCCGCTCACGGGTAGGGCAGTCGGTGGGCAGATCAGCATGGTTGTTCTTAGCGCTCCAAACGGTATTCTCTACGAACTTATCAAGAAGCGCATTTGAGCTTTCAAAAAAGCCTGTACGCTCCATGTCAGAGTACACCGCGATGGCAGTAAAATCCTCCGGCTGAAACGCTGCATCGCTTTCCACCAGCACATACTGAAATCCGAAGATGGCAAAGGTGGTTTTGTAGTGATTTTCGCCCTCCTTGCAGGTATAGATGACCTGCTGCAAGGGCGTGGTAATACGCTTGCTGGCACACTGGATGTTTTTCTGGGTAAACTCGCCGTTTTCGTCCAGCAGCTCGCCGAAGCGCAGTTTGATCTTCTGCCCGGCGTGGGCGGTTACGGTAAATTCCGCAAAGCCTGCAATGTTCTGCCCAAAGTCCAGCACGGTCTTGCCGGAGGGCGTGGTAATCAGCTTTGCTTTCAGCCGCTCATGCTCCGTGACGGGAACATTATTCGAAGCTGTTGGCGTGACAGAATGGCTTGTGACCTTCGCTTTGCCGGAATAGGGTGGATCTTTCCGTGCGTCCACGATTTCGCCGTCCTTGTTGTCGGCAAAGCGAATGGGACCGTCGTCGGACCAATCCCAGCTTTCGTCGGTGGCGATGGTCTGCACGCTGCCATCTGTATGTGTGATCTCCAGCTGTGCCAGCAGCTTCGTTTCCGTGCCGTACTGATTTTTCAGCCCCCACGCACCGCAGGAGCCGCGATGCCAGCCGTCCGCCAGCTGTACCGTCAGGGTGTTTTCACCGTTTTGCAGCAGTGTGGTCACATCGTAGGTCTGGTACTGCACCCGCTTGCGGTAGTCCGTATGGCCGGGTGCCATGCAGAAATCCCCAATCTTTTGCCCGCCCAATTTCGCTTCATACAGGCCGCAGGAGGTGATATACAATCGGGCTTTCATCACATTCTCCGATCGTAAGTTTTTGCGGAAGCAGTCCACGGGGTAGCGCACTTTTTTGTTCACAGTATAATCGCCGGTGATCCACTTGGCGCTCCATGTGTTGATACCGGTCTCAAAGGTGGCCTCTGCCCAATCGCCGACGGAATCCGTTTCATCCCAAAGGCGCATTTTCCAGATAACTTTCGTTTTAGGCAATACGGGACTGCCTCCCCATCGGCTGCGCATCGCATCACTTTCTACCTTGCCACTGTCCCAAAGCAGGTTCCCGGTATCCTCTTCGGCACAGATCTGATAGGCGGTCTGCTTCTGACCACCCTGACAATTCCAGGACAAAGTGGGACATTTGGTATCGATCCCAATGGGATGGATAAGACCTTCTGCTCGCATTCTTATTGCAATCATTTTACAGCGCTCCTTTCGTCGCAATCCTTTTTGTATCTGAGTGGCTGTATTCTACATACGCCTCATTCTTCTATCTTGCTGTTGCGTGCCTTAATCTCTGCCTGCTCCTTGTCGATGTTCTTTTCTACATTCAGGAAGATCAACAGTACAGCTAGAATAATTCCGGTAATGGCCTCAAGCCCCACAAAACCGAAGGTGATCGCACTTTTTGCGGCTGCGGTCTGCTCAGCCGCCACAGTCACACCGTTTACGATCTCCGGGGCAATATATCCGCTTTTGGCAAGAAGTCCGTTGAATATGCCGGTGCAGATGCCTACCATGGCCACGGCGATGATGTTGTAAACGCTCATGGCAATGCCGTCACAGCGGAATCCGGACTTCCACTCCACATGGTCAAGGACATCGGCAAACAGTGCCATGAACACATAGGAGCACGGCAGGCCGCCGATATTTTTGATAAACTGGCCCACCAGCATGATGGTCATATTGGTCGGGAACAGCCAGCAAATAGCGCTGCCGATGGCGTACAGCACAAAGCCCACAGCAGTTATATTCCGCTTGCCAAATTTCTTTGCCAACGGCCACACGGCAAAAATACCGATACCCATGGGGATGCCGCCAATGACAGAAAGCATGGTCTGGGTGATGCCATCGTTATAGGTACCCAGCACATAGTTGCAGAAATACACCAGACTGATGTTTTTGATGGTGCTGCCGATAACATAAATGAGGAAATAGGCGTAGATGATGAGCATATATTTGTCGGTGAAAATTGCCTTGAGCTGGTTTGCAAAGGGAACAGAGGAGGTGTGTTCAGTTTGCGCCTCCAGCGTGACGCGCTCCTTGGTGAAATAGTATTCCAGCAACGTCAGCGGCAAGGCTGCGATGGACAGCACACTCATCAGGGCAATCCACTTACCCTGATCGACCCCGATCATAGGCATAATGACCATGGGAAACACCAGCGCCACCAGAATGCCGCTCATCATGATGGTTGCAATCTGGTTGAACACCGACAGACCGCCTCGCTGGGTGGTATTTCGGGTGGACAGCGGCACCATAAGACCGTGGCTCATGTTGAAGATGGTATAAGCAAAGGAATAGAACAGATTGTAGCTGATCATGACCCAAACAACCTGCACGGTCTGGGAGCCGGTCGGCACTGTCAACAGCAGAATCCCTGTAACAGCCAGCAGCGGAGCGCTCAGCAGCAGCCACGGACGGGCCTTGCCCTCCGGCGTATGGGTGCGGTCAATGATATAGCCCATGGCCACATTGGTGATAGCGTCAACGATCTTGGATACGATGGGAAAAACGACGAGAAACACGCCGCCCCAAAGAGATGTCAGCTTCAGCACATCAGTATAGTAGACATTCAGATAAGTAGCCAGTACCGCATTGAGCAGTAACGCTCCCGCAGGGCCTAAGAGATACCCGAACCATTTTTCGGATGCACAGACATCCTCAGAGTAGACCTTGCTTTTGAGCAGTGGGGTTTCAAATAATCGTAGATTTTTCATCGCTCATCTTCCTCTTTTCTTGTGTTATGTTTTTTCGCTGGAAAACAGATCTGCTCTAAGCCTTTCATAATATGACCGTTTGCCATCAAGAGAAGCCCACGCCCCAAGGAATCGCTCATCAGCCCCGTACTGTTGATAATAGAGGTGCGGATGGGGCAATCCACCGCCGAAATAAGCATCATACGGTATGCGGGATTGGACAGATCTTTCTTACCTCCAAAGTCCTTTGCAATAATATGCTCGGTGACTTTGTATTGGACCTTCATAATGAAGGAGCTGTCCTTCATCTCAAAGCAGGAGTTATCCATGGTGAACTGCCCTTTTCGGGGTTCTGGCATGATGGCTACCAGATGCCCCATCAGGCGCTCCCATTCTTCCCGGTTGGGTAGCGCTCTTAGTGTTTCATACCAGCTTCCCAGCTGCCATTCTGGAATCGGGACAGCTTCTCCGTTCAGTTTGATCTCTGTCTGCAAGCGAATATCCCTGCAGGATGCACCAATTTGCACGGTATAGGTGCCGCCCGGTATTTTCCAACCATCCGACCAAACGGAAAAGCTGCGGTCATTCAGCTCCATTTCTATCGTTTTGGTTTCACCCGGCATAAGATAAACCTTGACAAAACCCTTCAGCTCCCTGCGTGGGCGATGCAGGCCCGTCTCCGGCGGCGAGATATAGAGCTGTGCGACCTCAGAGCCGTTTACCGCACCGGAGTTGGTAATATTGAATCGAACAGTTCGCCCGTCTATCAGCAAATCGCTGTATGTAAATGATGTATAGGACAGGCCGTGCCCGAAGGGATAACGAACCGGCTTATCTGCTTTGTCGTAGTAGCGGTAGCCGACATAGATGCTCTCCCGATATTCCACATTGCGTTTTCCAAAGGTCTCCTTAGAGACAACATCGGCATAAGACAACGGCCATGTTTCCGTGAGCTTGCCGGAAGGATTGACACGGCCTGTCAAAAGATTCGCAGCAGCTTGTCCTCCGGCCTGTCCGGATAGTCCCATGTAAAGAATTGCCTTGACCTTATCGGCCCAGGGAAGCTCCATGGGACTTCCGCCGAGCAGGACAACCACTGTGTTTGGGTTGGACTGAGCAACAGCGTCGATCATGCGGTTGTGTCCCTCCGGCAGACTCATATGCTCCCGGTCCACTGCTTCCGATTCATAAGCATCCGGCAGTCCGGCTACAACTACGGCAACCGAATGTGATTTAGCGGCAGCCACTGCCTCACGCAATCCGTCTGCGGTTACGACACCTTCTGCGTCACAGCAGGCAACAAACGGCGCATCCGGCATGGCATCCGTCAGGCTCACGAGCCTTGTCGGATTGATATGACTGCTGCCGCTTCCCTGATAGCGAATGTTCTTTGCCATATATCCGATCAGCACGATATCCGGGTCAGAAATTGGCAGAAGCCCATCTTCGTTCTTCAATAGGACTGCTCCCTGCTCCGCAACCCTCTGTGCCAACGCATGGTGTCCGTCCCAATCTACCGTAACAGCCAGTGCATTACCTGCCCTCTCCACCAAATGAAGGATCCGCTCCACGGAGGCGTCAATGTCCGCCTCTGACAATGTCCCGTTTTGCACCGCACGCAGGACAGCCTGCTCCATATAGTCCGAGCCGCCGGGCATATTCAGGTCGCACCCTGCCTGAAAAGCTTTGATTCGGTCATTCATAGCGCCCCAATCGGTAACGACCAGGCCGTTAAATCCCCAATCAAAGCGAAGAATATCCGTCAGCAGCTTCTTGCTATCACTGCAATGCTCGCCGTTTATTTTGTTATAAGCACACATAACCGTCGCCGGGTGACCTTCCCGCACGGCAAGCTCAAAGGCCGACAGATAGATCTCGCGCAGTGTTCGCTCGTCTACTTGGCTATCACCGTTCATGCGCTTATATTCCTGGCTGTTGGCTGCAAAATGCTTGAGTGACGCGCTTGCACCGGTGCTCTGC
>ULUL01041032.1_pt1 | contig 19074 bp, 11 predicted proteins | sample 1958481 | NCBI WGS metagenome assembly ULUL01 (sample SAMEA4835759, study PRJEB28245) | human gut metagenome | biome: gut microbiome; material: fecal sample | place: Denmark | collected 2008 | reverse complement strand
CTTTTATAATAAAAAAAATATTTTCTAAAATCTATTGCTTTTGGAAAGCACTGATGCTATGATGACCATGAAAATCATGAGAGAACTGTCTGTATATACAATTATGATTCATTTTGCACGGCAACACGCTTTGCGACGCAATGACGGCAAGCCAGACAGCTTAGCTCATGTCGTAAAACAGAGGATTCTGACAGAGGAGGTACTATTTTACAATGGTCATTTATGGAGTAAAGGATTACGAAATTATGAGCAAAAAGGCTGCGGACATCATCGCGGCGCAGCTGATCTTAAAGCCCACAGCAGTGCTGGGACTGGCTACCGGCTCTACTCCGGTAGGTACTTATCAAAATCTGATCAAAAAATATGAAGCAGGAGAGCTGGACTTTTCCAAGGCTGTCAGCGTAAACCTGGATGAATATAAGGGGCTCTCCGGGGAGCATGACCAGAGCTACCGCTATTTTATGAATCACAACCTGTTCGATCATGTCAATATCCGCAAGGAATATACCTATGTGCCCAGTGGTCTGACGGATGATGCAGCCAAGGAATGCGCCGCTTATGATCAGCTGATCGAAGATCTGGGCGGAGTGGATCTGCAGCTTCTTGGTATCGGCGGTAATGGCCATATCGGCTTTAATGAGCCTGCAGATGCCTTTGCAAAGGGTACTCACCAGGTAGCTCTCACAGAAGAAACCAGACAGGCTAACGCAAGATTCTTTGCTTCTATTGACCAGGTGCCCACACACGCTTATACTATGGGCGTTGGCAATATTATGTCTGCCGGACGAATCCTGCTTCTGGCAAATGGGGAGGCCAAGGCACAGGCTCTCTACGATTCCTTCTTCGGCCCTATCACCCCCAGAGTACCTGCTTCCATCCTGCAGCTGCACAAAAATGTGACTGTTATCGCTGACGAGGCTGCCCTTTCCCTGATCCACGCAAAGGGACTTCTGACAGACTAAGTGCCACCGGAAAGGAATGGTAAAAACGATGATCATCAAGAATGGATTGGTATTTGGAGAAGATAAACACTTTGAAAAAAAAGATTTATACCTGCATAAAGGACGTATTGCAGACGCCCCCGGGGATGCTGCCTCTGAAGAAGTCATTGATGCAGAAGGCTTATATGTGCTGCCCGGTCTGATAGACATTCACAGCCACGGCGCAGTAGGATGCGATTTTTCTGATGCGGATGTGGAAGGGTTAAAAAAGATCCTAGCCTATGAACGTGCCCACGGCATTACCTCCTACTGCCCCACTTCCATGACCCTGCCCAAGGAGCAGCTGTTTAAGATCTTCGATTCTGCCGCTGAAATTTTGAAAGCAGAGCAAGCCTTTGATAGTAGCCAGGATGCCGGAGAGAATGTTTCTTCCTCCGGCACTTCAGAAGCCGGGCAGGCAAGAGGCTGCGGTCAGAGCAAACCTGCTTCTTCAAGCTCTCTTGCCCACATTGCAGGCTTTAACATGGAAGGGCCCTTCTTAGATCCTGCCAAGAAGGGCGCTCATGTAGAGGAATATATTCTGGATCCGGATGTTACCTTCTTCCGGGAATGCAACGAGCGTGCAAAGGGCAACATCCGCCTGGTTACACTAGCTCCCAATATGCCAAACGCCATTGACTTTATCAGGGAGCTGCACGGCGAGACCATGATCTCCCTAGGACATACCTCTGCGGATTATGACACGGCAAAGGAAGCCATTGCTACAGGTGCCAATCATGTCACCCACCTTTACAATGCCATGATGCCCATCGCCCACAGAGCGCCCGGGCTGATCTGCGCTGCAGCAGAAGCTCCCCAGTGCATGGCAGAGATCATCTGTGACGGTATTCATATCCATCAAAGCGTGATCCGGGCTACCTTCCACATGTTCCCTGACAGGATGATCCTGATCAGTGACTCCATGCGCGCCACCGGCATGCCCAACGGTGCCTATGAGCTGGGCGGCCAGAAGGTCAATGTGAACGGCAGGCTTGCCACCCTGGATAACGGTACCATCGCAGGCTCCGCCACCAATCTTTATGACTGTATGAGAACCGCCGTTTCCTTCGGTATTTCCTTAGAGGACGCTATTGCCGCTGCTACCATGAACCCGGCCAAGAGCATAGGCATCTATGATGAGGTCGGATCCCTTACTCCCGGGAAACGGGCTGATGTGCTGTTAGTGGACAAGGACTTGAACCTGGTACGGGTAATCTGAGGTTTACGTGTTCACTCATACATCTTTATCAACAGATTTCTGGTATCACGGATTTTAATTTTCATTCTCCGTGGCTCTCTGATATTGCAAAAGCAATCGTACCACTCTGGAGTAGCTGAGCTTTCCGTCAGCTACTCCATTTACTTTCAGATTCGTTTCTATAAAGGCATCGGACACCTGCTCCACCGTCTCCGTGGAGATCCAGGCTTTTTTCTCAATCCGCTCCCACTCCTTCTGTGTGACAAACACCTTGTCCTCATATACCTGCTCCTCGATCCTGGGCTGTTCTAAGTACTTCTTGGCATCCTTTCCTACTGCTTTATAAAAATCATTATCCAGATAATTGAGTACGCTTAAATAGCCACTGTACTGAAACAGCAGATCCTCCGACCGGGTACAGGCAAGATAGCTGATAAAGTTAGCCTCGTCCTCGTAGATATAGCCCCGCAGATGAGCCAGCTCATGGCACATGGTAGAGGGCTTATTCATGATATACATCACATCATTGTAATTGGCCTCCATGGAAAAAGGAAAATAATAGCCGCACATATACTGCTGGCTGAAAAAATCCGAGGTAAGCAGCGCCTTAGGCTTGGGATAATACCCATCCAGCTGGTCATAAATCTGCCCCAGAGCCTTCATGGCAAGGACTGCCTGCTCCTCCATCATCCTCGTGCTTGTTTTCTTGTCTGTCTCTTCTGCAGTACCCTGATCTTCTAAAGCATCATCCCGTTTTCGTTCTGTAGTATTCTGCTCCCATCCGGCATTATCCTCTTCTTGTTTTTCCACACCCTGTTCCTGTCCATTTTCCTCTATACTTTCCTTCAGCGCATCCGGCAAATAAAGGATCTCTCCATCCTCCGTCCGTATCATCTGTGCTGAAAGAGTATTGCACTTTTCTACTACCATATTCCGGAAAGCAACCAGCTCTTCCAGGGTATACTCTCCGGTATCCTCTCCAAAATATTTTTCCGAAAAAGTAGAAGCATGGTAAAGGATCATACAGTTAAGGGTCATGACCAGACAGACGATCATCAGCACCCAGGCGAAAAAACAGTAAAAGCCCTTGATCCTTGGAAATCTCTTTTCCCCCTGATGCGCTTTCTTTTCATTGTCTTTTCTATATGCTTCCGCAATGACAGCGCTTTTTCGTCTAAAGATATGCTTCCTTGACACCATTCTCTCTGGAGCCTGTTCCTGCATTCTTTTTAATCTGTCAAAGGCGACCGGGATCCAGGCAAACAACGCTATGGCCACAAGTACCACCCCGGCCATTAGCAGAAATTCTCCCACTGAGAATTTGAAAACGCCCGTAAGCCTGCCATAGGTATTCACCCATATTGGAAAGATATATCTGATATAAAAATCGCAGAAAGCATTACTGTTCCATGCCACTGCATTAAGCAGCATGATCAAGAACCAGCCTACAAGATAAATTCCCCTTATTACATACTTTCTTTTCTTACTCATACTTCATACAATCCTGATATTCCTTCCAGATATTACACATCCAGGTTTTGCCCTGGTTTAAGATGATCTCATTACCATCCTCGTCAAAAAACAGATTAGGAGCGGTGTCGGATTCTCTCTTCCAGGTACCCTTGATCACCTTTCCCGCCGTAAATATGTATGCGTCCCCTTCCCCGTGTACACCAAAAGCGAGGTAGCCATATTTCTGGTCTCTCAGCTCTCCATGACAGATTTTGAACACCACATTGGTTACTGCAAGCTGCTCTCCGTTCATCTCGTCAATGTGCTTGCCCCCAAACTGATATCTGTAGTACAAGCCATCCTCCGCGTTGTATTCAAAATACGGCTTTGCGTCCCCATAGCCGCTGCCGTTTGTGGTGTCTCCTCCAGGATAGATCTTCGTAGCGCTTTCCTTATCCTCATAAGTGGCAGGATGCCCGTCCGCAGCGAAATCAAAAGCCTTGACAAAGGTGTCCCGGTATTCCTTGGAATAGCCCAGTCTCTCCACTGCCTTTTCATATCCGTCAATAAAAAGATACCCGGTGTACTCTGTGGCATAGCCCGGCCTGTCAATTCTGCTGAAGGCCTCGGAGGCCGGATTGTAAATACCTGCTACCGCATTGCTGACATTGTCGATCCTGTCACTGTTGATCAGCTCCTCCACATAGGGCCTTGCCAGTCCCCAGTTGCAATAGATGGCATCATAAGCCATTGCTTCATAAATATAATAATCGCGGCTGCTTCTTACCGGTCCGATATGATCCAGTTCATCATAATCTTCATAAAAGGCCATCAGCCTGCTGATGCCGCCCTCCACAGGCGCTTCATAGATCAGACTGGCCTGGGACAAGCCATACTGAGGCATCGCTTTCTTATTGTTTGGCATCATCACCGCCATACTTCTTCTCTTTACTACTGCTTCATCCTTCCATTCACCAGTAAGGTAGCTTTGCATCTTGCCCTCCACTACAGTGCGTTCGCTGATCACAGCTTCCTGCGTTTCCTCTACTTCTGATTCTTCTGCAGCTTCCTCAGTTTCCTCTACTTTCGTGCTCTCCTCACTGCTTTCTGCTTCTTTAGAAATTGCCTCCGCTGTGATGGGTGTTGCCGCAGGCTTTTCCTCTTTTCCGCAGCCGCACAATAGAACTGCCCCCAATACCACTGCTATCAATGCCTTCTTCATCTTTTTCCTGTACCCCTTTCCCGAAGTTTTTTGTCACTTTCCGAGATTTTGTTATTTGCAAGAAATAGCAAATACCTCTTTTTTCCTTACAGCGCATGCCTCATTTGCAATCCTCTGCGCATTAATGACATAAGTATTCTCCGGTTTCCTGTATTTTTGAGCTTTTTGCTCTCATAATTTCTATAATAACGCTAAAGTGCGCCTCCTGTCTATTGATTCTTCATAATTTCATGTAGAAAAATGCGCATAGAATTATACACCTTGCACAATTTCTTACAGAAGGAATCACTTTGGGGCTTGCTTTTTTGCGGATTCATAGTATAGTAGATGTGTTTCGTCTGCATTCCGTTTACTGAAACACACAGAATATGGCAATGAACTTTGCATTTACATTTCCTTTGCCTTTGGCATAATCAGCAGTAACTTTGCGTATGAACGAATGCGTTGCAAAACAAAAATCATATCCTCGTAAAACAAGGGATTTTATATTACAAAAGGAAAGGATTTGTATCATGAAAAGCTATGAAATAGATATGTGTAACGGCTCTCTTTGGAAGAAGCTCTTTATTTTCAGTGTGCCTCTTATGTTTTCCAACATTTTGCAGGTCATTTTCAATATGGCGGATGTTGCCGTAGTAGGAAAATTCGTGGGTCCTATCGCCTTGGGCGGCGTGGGCTCCACCAGCATTCTGGTCACGCTTTATACCGGAATCCTCTTGGGACTTGCCAGCGGCGTCAATGCCCTGACTGCTCTTTATATCGGCTCCAACAATGAAAAGGATGTGCGCCAGACTGTACATACCGCTGCGCTGATCTGCTTTAGCGCCGGGGTTCTGATCACTCTCTTTGGCATTTTATTCTGCCACAATATCCTGGGGCTTATGCATACCAAGGACGAACTGATGGCTGACGCTGTGCTGTATCTGCGTATTTACCTTTTAGGCATGCCTGCCATGGGCATTTATAATTTCGGTAATGCCGTCTTAAGCGCTTCCGGCGATACCAGACATCCCTTATACTACCTGTCTGCAGCAGGAGTGATCAATGTTCTCCTCAATCTGTTTTTCGTCATTGTATGTAATCTGGGTGTAGCCGGGGTGGCACTTGCAAGTATTATCTCCCAGTACCTTTCTGCAGGCCTGATCCTTCGTCTGCTCTTAAAGGGCAATGAAATGATCTCCTTACGTCCTGCCCTGCTTTTCAAACCAAATGGGCAGAAGGCCCGCCAGATTTTGCAGATTGGCGTTCCTTCCGCCTTTCAGTATACCCTGTTTGCCATTGCCAACCTCTTCGTCCAGACCGGCGTCAATTCCTTCGATCATGTGATCGTGGAAGGAAATTCCGCAGCCACCAATGCGGACTCCTTAGTCTATGACATGATGGCCGCCTTCTACACCGGCTGTGCCAGCTTCATGGCCCAGAATCTTGGTGCAAAGAAAAAAAAGAGGATCCTGCACAGCTATTTTATTGCCCTGACCTACTCCTTTTTCGTGGGGCTGGTGCTGGGCGTAGGGCTGTATATATTTCGCTATCAGTTCCTGGGGCTCTTTACCAGTGATCCTGCCGTAGTGGACGCCGGGCTGAAGCGTCTGTCTGTGATGGCGCTTTCCTACTGCATATCTGCTTTCATGGACTGCACCATTTCCGCCTCCAGAGGCCTGGGCAAGACCATCGTTCCCACTATCATTGTGATCATGGGCTCCTGCGTTTTCCGTATTATCTGGATTTACACCATATTTGCCTACTTCCATACTATTGAGTCCCTGTACCTTTTGTATGCGTGCTCCTGGATCATTACAGCGGCAGCGGAGATTTTGTATTTCATCCATATTTACAGGCCGCTGGCTAAATCTTTGCCTGAATAAGATCACTGTGCAGGCCCTCCATCTATCAATACTCGCTTACCATCAAAAGCAAAACCATAGTGCCTGATCCTATCTGCCGGAATGCCTGCTGCCTTCAGCTGTGCATCATAATTTTTCTCCTGGATTTGTTTTAAGGCTGATTGCACTGCTTCCTCCAGGGATTTTTCTTTATAGGGATTAATCACTTTAAATTCCAGCACATATGCTTTATCTCCTTTTTGCTTGGGGCACAGCATCACATCATATCTTCCAAGACCGCTTTCCCTATTGGAAGTCACCTCATAAGGAATCTGTGCATCCGCTATCAGTCCCAGCACAAAACCATGGTAAAAGCGTTCCGGTTGTCCCTTCTCTGAGGGAGCTTTTCCCGTATCAAAACTGCTAAACAGCTCTGTTGCCATCTGATTCATGTACTGATTCATATATCCTACATCATCGGAAAGCAATGCCTGCACAAACTCATGATATCTGACCTGTGGCGCTGCAAACCAGTCCTGGATCAACCTCCGGAACATGCGCTGAACCTCATAATTGGTCAGGGATACCTCATAGGGCTCATCCTCTCCTTCCTTCGGCGTACGTCCCACCTTTAAATATCCGGAAGCAAGTAAAAGACTCCATATTGCCCGGTTACTCTGTTCCAACTGGTCAAAAACGATTTCCTCATCAAGCCTCGTTCTGATACTTTCTCCCTTTAAAAGACGTTCCATATCTGTTTTCAGATCTGCATTTCCCTCCCGGATCAATTTTCCCACCAGAAGATTCGAGCTTGTGTTACTCCAGTAACTGTCAAGCTTCCCTGCATCCAGATATTTTGTAATAGACCAGGGATTATAAATGTCTTTCTGATCCCCAAAGCGGAATCCGTCATACCACCTTGCTACCTTCTCCTTATTTTGCTCCATTCCAAACTGCTCCAAAACTTTTTCCACTTCCTCCTTCGTAAAACCATAAGCTGTCTCATATTTGCAGCTAATGGTTGTCACCACCTCCAGATTGTTCAAATCAGAAAAAATAGACTCCTTGCTGATTCTGGTAATTCCGGTCAAAAGTCCTCTTTCCAGGTAAGGATTGGTCTTAAAGGTAGAATTGAACAGACTTCTAATAAATCCAGTCAATGCTTCCCAATATCCGCAGACATATGCCTCCTGCAAAGGGGTATCGTATTCATCCAAAAGGATCAGAACCTTTTTCCCATAATAACGGCTCATATAGTCGGAAAGATAATTCAACGCCACCGCAGCCACGTCATCTGACATATCCTCCCGCACGCTGTCAAAGTATTCTCTATCCCTGTCATTCAAGCATCCGCAGTCTCTCAAGAACTCATGCTCACTATACAGACGCACCAACTTACGGATCACCGCCATACGAGCCATCTCATAGGTTGTGCTCTTAATATCTGCAAAGCTTAAAAACAGAACCGGCCAAGTTCCCTGCAGCTTTTTGTATTTTTCATTTTCCCATATGGAAAGCCCTGCAAACAAATCTCCTCTGCCGGCATACTCTATAGAAAAGAACTGTTCCACCATGCTCATATTCAGAGTTTTTCCAAAGCGCCTGGGTCTGGTAATCAGGGTCACAACATCCTCCTTCTCCCACCAATCCCTAATAAAGAAAGTTTTATCCACATAAAAAGCTCTTTTTTCCCTGATTGACTTAAAATTCTGATTCCCAATAGATATTACCGGTTTCATCTGCTGCGCTCCCTTCTGTCTTAAGATCTTTTCTACATTATACACAAAGCGGAGAATTTCAACAATGAAATCCTCCGCTTTTATAGATTTTATCCTTTCCCACGTAACGGTTCAATACAGTTCTTTTGCTGGATCATTCCTGTTTTTTAATTTTCTGTAAGGTGTCATTCAATGACTTTGCCTGTTCGGGTTTGATCGCATCCCCGGCTTTCTTTAAAAGTGTTTCCAGCTTCATCCCTGCCATCATCCTCTCCAGGTTCTGATTGCCTGCGGTGCTCTTGGCTACATCCCCTCTGCTGGCGGAAGCCTGGGCCATCAGGCGGCCGATGATAGGTGCCGTCCTTGCATCTGCCTTCAGCTCTCCAAGGGTATCATAGATGGAAAAACAATCCGTTTTAATGTCGTCCTTGTCAAACCAGTTGACCACATTTCCTCTGCCTGCAAACCGGTAGGAAGGATCCTCTACCTCCACCTTTTGGATGGTCATGCAGTCATAGGCATTTGTGTCTGCTTCTCCAAACGCCTCAATTTTATGGGTTGTGCTGATAGGTACTTGGAAGGTAAAGACCAGGCTGCCATCCTGCTCACCTACTGTTTTTCCATCCATCTTCAGGGTAATATGGTTTAAGTTGGAGTAAACCTTGATCTGTGTTACAGCCTCAGTGCGGTTTTCATACCCTTTTCCACACAAGTGTACGAAGCCCTGCTTCTTCCAGGCGGCCTTGTACAGGTAGAAGGCATCTTTCCTATATTTTCTGTCCATGGTCACAAGGCCCTTCTGATTTACGCCATGCTTGCCGCCCTCGTCCCGTCCGTCTGCGGCAAAATCAAACAGGTTCCACACATGGGTCGCCCAAAGGTAAGGTCTGTCCTCAATGCACTTTAACAAATGCTCATGATAAACACACTGATACTCCTCTGTATAATCTCCACTCTCCGGCTCCGTGGAATGGAACTGTGGATTGGCGTCTGCACCATACTCTGAGAAGCCGATAATTCGATTTGGGAACTTTTCGTGATACTCATCAAAGAAGCTGTCATTCTGAGAAAGCTCTCCTAAATACCAGCCAAAGTACAGATTATAGGATCCGATATCCGCAATGTCGATCAATGGACTGTCCGTTTCCAGCATAAATACATGGGCCATGGTGGTAGGGCGGCTGTCATCCAGCTTATGACACAGATCATTTAACAATCTGTGGTTTTCCATCAGATCTTCCGTAGCTGTCCCGGAAGCCGTAATCTCATTGGACAGGCCCCAGCACACAATGGACACATGGTTACAGCATTGCGTCACCAGCTCTCTCATCTGGGAAAGTGTGTTTTCTCTTCCATTTGGCATATGGCAGGTAATATAAGGGATCTCTGCCCAGACTACAAGGCCGTTTTCATCGCACAGATCATAGAAATACTGTGCCTGCTGGTAATGAGCCAGACGCACTGTTGTAGCGCCGATTTCCCGGATAATGTCCATATCTTCCTCATGCATCCAAGAAAGCAGGGCATTTCCCACGCCTGCCCTGTCCTGATGCCTGGACACGCCACGCAAAGGATAGCTCCTTCCGTTTAAGAAAAAGCCCTTTTCTTTGTCAAAGGAAAAGCTTCTGCAGCCGAAGCGCACCTCTACGCAGTCTGCTGCCTCTCCGTTTTCCTTTAAAAGCTCTGCCCGCAAGATGTACAGATAAGGGTCCTTCAGACCGTCCCAGAGACGTACCTTATTAAGGAATACTTCTGCCTTTACTTCTGTTTCCCCGGCATTCTTTTCTCCGCAATCAAGTGCCTCTTCTTTTACCTTCGTTTTCCTGACATTCTTTCCTCTGCAATCAAATGGCTCTGGCTTTACTTCTTTTACGTCTACAATCCTTAACTCTTCGCTACACGCAGCGCTTTCTCTTCTATCCCTCCAATACTCTGCCCCACAATCCTCCGGTGCAAATACGGTAAAGCGCACCTTTCCGCCATTTTCCCAAATATACTGCCTGCTCTCAATTTTAAGAACAGCGCTTCCTTTCTCTAAGTCCACCTTAGGCGTTACCTTTACGCCACAGTCTCCCTCCTCCAGTGCAAAATGTGCTTCTTCTGTCAGAATAAGCTTCACATCCCGGTAAATTCCTCCATAGAAGGTAAAGTCTGCCTTCTGTGGATACACTCTGTCGTTTTCCCTATTGTCCACATAAATGCAAAGCTGGTTTTCCGGCTTCAAAGCTTCTGTCAACTCCACCCGAAAGGTAGAATAACCTCCTTCATGCCGTTTTAAGAAAATGCCGTTTAAATACACCTCAGCTGTCATGGCTGCCCCTTCAAGCTCCAGGTAAACTCTGGACAGACTGCCCTGTTTTTGTGGCAATTTCTTTTCGTCATTGCCTTCATGACACACACTGCCAATAGCATTTCTTTTTTCTATTTCTTTTTGAGAGGAATCTGCATTCTTTTCCACCTCCACTGAATCTACGTTCTTTATGCTGCCAGCTATAGCATTCTCTATCTGTCTGGGATCCGGAAAGTTCTTCACATAAAGGCAGCATCCTCTGTAATAATCATTGCCACCGTCTTGTCCATCCATTGCATTCCAGGTGTGTGGCAAAGTCACTGCTTCCATGTCCTCGCAGGTAAATGTCTCTCTGCCAATGCCTTCCTTTATTGCTGCCTTGCCAAGGTCTATATCCGTCTTTTTGGTAAAATACCAGCTTTCATGAAACAAAATCGTTTTTCTCATTCCGCTTTCAGTCCTTCCCTTATTTTTCTAATCCTATATAGTATTATAAATAAGTGCTATCCACACAAAATACAGTCCTTCCGACCTCTTTTACCACAAATCCGTCCTTCTTTCGTTATTTTCCGCAGGCTGTTCCTCTCCAATAATTCTTTGCGTTTCTTCAAAAAACAGCCCGGAAAAATATTCTTTTAAAAGAATATCCTTCCGGGTCAAAATCCCAAAACTGCTATTTTGTTATTTCTCTACTCTGAGCACTACCGGCCCTATCAATCCCGAAGGCTCTATGGGCATTGATCTGGAAAAAAGATCTCTCTCCTGATGTCCAAGCGTATTGACCACTCGGACTTTCAGCTGATTTTTCCCGGGATGCAGGAGATTACCGCAGTTTTTTTCAATGACGTAAGGCGGTGCAATCCTTACGCCGAGAGACTGACCATTAAGCCATGCCTCCATTACCTCACCTACCTGTCCACAGTCTAAAGTCAAGGTAAGCTTTTCTGTCCTGTCCTCCTCATCCAACTCTTTTTCAGATGGATCTGTCGAAGGAATTACTGAACCATTTTCTCCAAAAACAAGCTCCGGGCAATCAAAGCTTATCTCATATTCCATTCTGCCGCAAAACTCCGGGAAGCGGTCTGGTCCCGTCATATCACAGAGCTTCTCTAATTTTCCTGCATAAATCTTCTCCCCGCTTGCACTGTACAGATTTACGCTCCATCCGTCCTTCAAAACCACAGTTTCTGCTTCGTTTTGCCCTACAGGTACCTTTTCAGGCTCTCCCAAAACAGTTCTATATTTCTGCTTTTCCATACATGCTTGTGCATCACAGGAAGCTGCCACTATTTTTTCTGCCTCTGCATCAGCTGCCATTTTCGTTTCTGTATGTTCGCCAGATGACACCGTTTTTTCTTTCTCAAGCACTACCGTTTTTCTTATCTTACTGTCATACGCTTCAGCTTTCTCAACATAGAAAATGCAGCTTTCATACGGTGCCAGATTTACAGGAACCTGTACTCTTCCTATTTCTTCCCTGTCCGCTTTTACATGTTCCTTCTCTGCCTTTTCGCCCTCTGCCGCATTTTCTGTATGCAGGGACGCGCTGGATAACAGGCCTACACTATTGTCAAATCCATCATACTTCCAAACATTGTAGACAAATTCTTTTGACTGTACCGCTGTATTTTGCTCGTCATTCTCTCCGCTACACTTTGCATCGTCGGAACCATTCAGCCCTGTACTTGCCATATTTCGTTCATTTTTTTCCATCCCATACACCGGCAGACTTGCCTGTGTTATGATCCGCTTTCCGGCATCCTCGTTGAAGAGCATATAGAAGGTACCTCCCGGCTGTCTGTAGATCATGGTTCTAAGATAGGGCTGTGGAGTATCACACTTTATGGACGCTGCATTCTCCTCTTTCAGAAAGAAGGTCAACTCTTCTTCCTCCAGAACAAGCCCTGCATCTTCGCAGACTTCTCCATTTTCCACTACTCTTGGGGCTTTCTTAAGGAAGATGATCTTCATGCCCTGCTCCCCGGCATATCGGCACCAGTCAAGCACCTTTTCCGGCAAATATTCACAGTAAGGGAATACCAATATTCTACAGGACACATGGCCTGCTTTTAATCTGCCTTCCCTGCAGTTTTCCATGCGCAGCACATCCTCCGGGATGATCATGTGACTGATCTGCGCCTCATCTAAAAGCTGTCCCACATTTTCAAAGGGCTCGTATTCTCCCGCCCACTCTGCACAGGCATCATAGAACACTCCCACCTCGGCCACAGGGCATCCTCCATTTAACAGATGACTGATACGATTGGTATATTCCATCAGATTCTTAAAATAAGGGAATTGAGGATTGTTGCCTCTTGCATAAAAATGAGGCGGGCAGTCCGGATCCGGGAAATCCTTCATGGTGAAGGCATGGGGTACAAACCAGTTAATGCCCCGCACCAGCATATGATCCGTCAGCCATTTCATAAGCTTCAGCCCTTCGCTCCAGCCATATGCACCATACATCTCACACATAGCGCGTCCCTTTTTCTTTTCATCCAGCTGCGCTAAGCTGCCGGCAAGGCTTGCCAGACCATGATGGAAAAATCTTCCGTCATAGAGTCTCTTGCCATTGATGGTATGAAAGCTTCTCTCCCCATACCCGGGACGGATCTGCTGCAGCACCACATCAATGCCTGCCATATCCTGTCCCCACAGCGCTCTAAAATAGTGGCCTGTTCCAAGACCAAGTCTTGCATGACATCCGCTGTCCTCAATGACATGACCGATATATTCCACTCCGTGGGCACGGCACCAGTCACCTACCTGGGTACAAAAATTTTTATTGTAAAGCCATGTCGCCAGATTCATAAAATCCACTCTGGTTTTCGGGGAAAGTCCCTCCACATCGCAGAACAGAGATACCAGATTCCGTCCGTAGTCTTCCTTCCACTGTTTCCTTAAAAGACCCTTCAGCTCCTCACACCAGGGTAAGGGTGCCTGGGAATGGCCGATCCTGTGATGCTCTACCACATTGCCAAATTCCGGCTCATCGGAGAAAAATCCCGCAAATACCTTACCAAACTCTGCACCATAATGAGCATAGTGAGGCTCATATACTGTATCCAGGAAAAATTTCACCGCATCCCTGTCAATGATATTCATGTAGTTGGGGCGTACGTTATTTGCCTCATGCGTAGTCTTTATTACCGTAACTGTCCATTCCCCCTCGGGCACATCCCAATATAGAAAATGCCCCTTCACACAGTCCGTCAGATCTATCACTTCCTCAAGGGTTTCAGTTGTTCCCGCAGGCCAGGAATTTCCGGTCACTGTTTCCTGACTATTCCCATACATCTTTTCAGCTCTTCTGCCGGGCCATCTTCCTGCAGTCACTGCCTCCAATGTTTCTCCCTCTTTCAGATCAATGATCACCCCCATATGCCTTGCCGGACCCAGCATATCCACATGATAATAGTCCAGAAATACCTTCCGGTAAGGAGAATCTGCCGTCACCTTTCTATTAACACACCCGGTAGGAAACTGTGCATCATCCAGGACCCATACCCGCATCCCCAGCTTCTTTGCTTCATCCATAACGATATCCATGTCTCTCCACCAAAGCTTTCCCACAAAATCCGGATGGGGACGGGATTCCATACAAAGTGCCCGGATACCGGACTCTCTGATCTTTTTTACTCCTTCCCTGAGCAACGCTTCCTCCTCTCCATGCTGCCACATAAAGGGAAGAATATAATTTCCCCCTTTTTCCTCCAATACTTCACATAGTCTTTGCTCCATTTTCTCCATCCTTTCCATTAAAATAACCCAAAGAAGAATTTCTTCTCCTTTGAGTTAGAGTTTACAACCATTTATCAAAAAATTCAATTACTCCGGTTCCGTTCCACTCATGTCCTCCACTATGCACGGAATGGACAACCCTGTCTTCTGCGTCATACAACCTGAATGCCTGCCTTGCAATCTCCACCTGCGGATAGACATTTGCAAGTCCGCTAGGACCATTCAGAGGATCCTTTTCTCCTGTTTCCACAAAGAAAGGTCTGGGTGCGATCATTGCTCCCATATCACCCATATCCATGGTTCTCCACATATTGGGCACATAATTACAGGAGCAGTTAGCTGACAGATAAATTAAGGATTCCTTCATTCCGTAAAAGTATCCGCTTGTAACTGCTGCCTTGATTCTCTCATCTAATGCAGCCAGCCATACCGTCTGTTGACCGCCTCCGGACATTCCAACGCAGCCGATCCTGCCGGCATCCACTTCCGGCTGCTTTGCCACGAAATCCACCAGACGCATCAGATCCCACACTGCCAGTCCGATCACGGATTGTCCGAATCCAATAGCCACCTGCAGCAATTCCCTGTGTGAATTAGACTTCCACGCTTCACAGGTATCTCCCTGTTGATTCTCTTCCCTGCGTTCCCCACAGCCACGCTCATCCGGACATGCTACCACATACCCTGCCCTGGCCATCTCATGGGAAAAACAGGGTGCGGCATTTACTGCTCTTCCTGCTGTCACAGCCGGATTATCCGTATTTTCTACGGTGGCGTCTTTTCCACAGTCATGGCCATGGGGATTTATGATCGCCGCACCGTTTGGCTTATCCGGTCGCAACAGATAAAAGGGCATAATGATTCCCGGCTCTGTCTGAATGGTCCAATATTCTCTTGTGAATCCATCCATCTGAACTGTTTCCTGCTTTTTTGGATTCAGTTCTGCGGATTCACATTGATCTATTCCTGATATTTCCCTTAGCCGTGCTGCTGCCTTTTTTTTCCAGAGCTTATGTTCTTCCTCGCTTGTTGCATGAAATGCAAACTCTCTTTTCGTATGCTCATATCTTTCTGCCATTATTTCCAAACTGGTATAATACATAAATTCTCCTTTCCCCGGTCAGCTTTTTGTTCTGTCCTTTTTCCTTCTCCTACGTTTTTCCGTCCTTCTATGGACAAGCTTCATCACCTGTCTGTCAATCCAGTCTACAACAAGTGTCAGATAACGGAATAAAGATTCTGCCGCAAATCCAAACATCACAGTCAGCAGAACACAGATAGCTGACATACCCCTGATGGCAAACAAATCACCTAAGAACAGGCTGCAAAGCAACAGCCCTGCAATGTTGATTCCCAGTACCACACTTTTAAAGGCATTGAAGGGATGGCTTAATTTGATCAGGATCATAAAGCCTACTGCTGCCAGGATCATGGTTGCCGCTGTAGCCACATCCCCATCTGCCAGGTGGAATACCTGTCCGCAGATTACCAGGGTGCCTACCGTCAGCACATCCGTAAGCCCGGCAGGAAGCGCCCGCAGAAGAACATTTTTCATAAAGTGTCCTTTGATTCTCTCCTTATTGGGCTCCAATGCCAGCAAAAAGCCAGGTGTGCCTATGGTAAACATGCTGATCAGTGAGATCTGGGCCGGCTCTAAAGGATAGGTAATGGTAAATATCAGGGAAAACACTGCCAACAGCACAGAAAAAATATTTTTCACCAAAAAGAGGCTGGCAGAGCGTTCAATATTATTCACTACCCTGCGTCCCTCTAACACCACATCCGGCATTCTGGCAAAGTCAGAATCCAGTAATACCACCTGAGCTGCCTGCGCCGCGGCCTCACTGCCGGAAGCCATGGCCACACTGCAATCTGCGTCCTTCATAGCCAGGATATCGTTCACACCATCCCCTGTCATTGCTACCGTATGCCCTGCCCCCTGCATGGCTGCTACCAGCTCCCTTTTCTGCTGGGGCGTCACCCTGCCGAATACGGTATATTTGTTTGCAGCGGTTTTCAAGGCTTCCTCCGTGGTAAGTGTAGCAGCATCCACATATTCTTCCGCATTTTCGATTCCTGCCTGGAGCGCCACCTGGGAAACGGTTCTTGGATTGTCCCCGGAGATTACTTTTACAGAAACACCCTGTTCTTTAAAATAAGAGAATGTCTTAACCGCATTTTCTCTGATAGGATTTGAAAGGATCACATATCCAAGCGCAATCTTAGTATTGGCACTTGTTTCCTTTGCTAACAGAAGCACACGATATCCCTGGTCTGTAAAGGCACTGATCTCTGCCTCCACACTGCCAAAGCCATCCTGCATGACAAATTCCGGTGCTCCCAGGTAATAAGTACCGTCCTCAAAGGTCACGCTGCTGTATTTCCTGGAAGAAGAAAAGGGCAGTACATCCAGCACCTTTCCCTGCTTTCCTGCAATTTTTCCTTTGTCCTTCTTCGCCATGCCGATGCCCTTAGCCAGATACTCCCGCAGAGCCTCCATGGTGGCATTGCTGTCATCGCAGGCCGCCGTATATTCTGCCAGAAGCGATACCAGCTGTGCATTTTTTATATCGCTTCCTGCAGCCACAGCTGACTGTACGGCACTGCCGGCATCTGCCGCTTCAGGATACCTTCCATCACAAACAAAATTGCTGACTGCCGCCACAATCCTTTCCACCTGCATTTTAGGTTCTGTGATGGTTCCGGTCTTGTCCACACACAGCACATCCACTCTGGCCAGCGCCTCAATGCTCTTCATATCATGGAGCAGCACCTTTTGGGAAGCCAGCTTAATGGTACTCAATGCCAGCGCTACAGTAGTCAGAAGATACAGTCCCTCCGGGATCATGCCGATAATGGCCGCTACCATGGATACAATACTCTTTTGCACACCTTCCCCATTGATAAAATATCCCTGGGCAAAAAGAGCTGCACCGATAGGGATCACAGTAATACCGATAGCCATCACAATACGGTTGATGGATCGGATCATTTCAGACTGCTCACCCTCTCCCATAGCCTTCGCCTGGGCATTCAGTTTGGCGACATAAGCTTCATCTCCCACGTTCACCAGTCTGGCATAGCATTGACCCGCAGTCACAAAGCTGCCGGACATCAGGCTGCTGCCGCTCTTTTTGTCGATTTCATCCGATTCTCCGGTAAGCAGGGATTCATTAACCTGTATCGCTCCCTGCACCACCACCGCATCCGCACAGATCTGATCTGACGCGGAAAGCCGTATAATGTCGTCCTTTACCAGCTCCTCCGACAAAATCTGCTTTTCTACGCCATTTCGGATAACAATAGCATGGGGCGCATTTAAGATACTCATCTTTTCCAGTGTTTTCTTGGCTCTGATCTCCTGAAAAATACCGATCAGCGTATTACCGATAATCACCGGAAGAAAGGTCAGATTCCGGAAAGAACCTGCGATGCACAAAAGAATCACCAGAATCAGAAAAATCAGATTAAAATAAGTAAATACATTAGAAATGATAATCTGCTTTATTGTCTTTCCCGTGCAGTCACTTGCCTTGTTGTTAAGCCCCTTTGCTGCTCTTTCTTCTACTTGCGCATCACTTAAGCCCTTCATGGGCGGAATCAGCTTTTCTTTTTCTTCCTCCATCATAACCCTGACCTGTCCCTTCATCTTTTATGTAGACTGCTCACACAAGTCCTCCGGCTCAGATATTCCCTATTTCCAAACACAAATGCGCTTTTTCGGAATTTATTTCACCCTTCCCACGCACTTTTTCTGAACTGTTTTCCTGCGTATATTTCTGGCTACATTAAATCCCATCAAGGGGCTTAAATCAAGAATCTTTTTCTAAATAATTCTTAAAACTTTATTAGCGAACTTACTCTTCCTCTTTTTCTGCCACGATAATATCCCTAATCTTCTGCATTCTTTTGTCCAGGGCTGCGCTTTGCTGGGCGCAGTCATAGAGCTCGTCCTGCAAAAACTTGATCTGATTCTCGGGAATATTCTTTTTGTATCTCATCTTGTGCTCAAGGCTTGCCCAGAAATCCATGGCTATGGTCCTAAACTGTACCTCAACATAGACGTACTTTTTGGTATTTCGCAAAAAAATCGGCACCTGGATGATTAGATGCAGGCTTCGGTATCCACTTACCTTAGGCTCCTTGATATAATCCTTTTTTTCTACCAGAATAATATCATCCTGCTTTAAAAAGCTCTCTGCCAGCTCATAAATATCATCTGGAAAGGAACAGATCACACGCACACCTGCAATGTCCCTGATATTTTCTTCAATTCCCGCCAATGTCATGGGCACATCCTTACGGCGGATTTTCTTTAAAATACTTTCATAGCTCTTTACTCTTGTCTTAATGCTCTCTATGGGATTTCTGTCATATTCCAGGGAATACTCCTGATCCAGTACCCGGAATTTGGTTTCCACCTCCATGATGGCACAGGTATAGTAAGACATCAGCTCGTCAAAAGGCTTTTTATTTTTCTGCACCAGATCCAGAAACTGATCCGATAATAAATGCTGTTTTACAAAATTATCTCTTAAAGTATTCATTCCTATTCCTTTCCATGCAATCAACAAGCAACATTCAAACCTACTTTAGCTTATACCATTTTTCCGGTAATTTTCAATAGCTTAAGAACATTTTTCTTTCTCT
>ULUL01035451.1_pt1 | contig 19163 bp, 16 predicted proteins | sample 1958481 | NCBI WGS metagenome assembly ULUL01 (sample SAMEA4835759, study PRJEB28245) | human gut metagenome | biome: gut microbiome; material: fecal sample | place: Denmark | collected 2008 | reverse complement strand
CCGCCGTAGACGTCGTCGGCTGCCTCGCACAGAAGGTTGAATAGCTGCGTGTAGACCATAGAGATTAGAAAGTTGAAGGTGGAATCCGTGTCAGACATTATGAGGAACAGCGCGGTCTTGCGGTCTCCCAGAGTGTCCAGCGCCAGCTCGTCGCGGCTCGTGACCTCGCGCAGCTCCGCGATGTCGAAAGGGGCGAGGCGAGCGCCGCAGCTGACCAAAATAGACTTGGCGGTCTTGCCGGCCGCGAGCTTGTACTTGGCGTACTGGCGCACGGCGAAGTGCTCCGGGTCCTTGGCCTTTAGCTCGTCGAACAGGCAGTCTACGGGGTTCTTGAACTCCTCGTCGTCCTCGCGGACTTCCATCGAGTTGAGCATCTCAAGCATCGTGCCGAAGTTCTGCTCCTCCTCCGGGGCCTCATAATGGATGTAGCCGATGAGCGCCATGTAGAGCAGCTTTTCGGCGTTAGTCCAGAACTCGTCGCCCTTCTGCCCGCTGCCCGTGGTGTTGGCTATGAGGCAGGTCACGAGCTTCAATATATCCTTCTCGCTGTGGATGTAGCTGAACGGGTTGTAGTGCATGGACTTCTTGAAGTTGATGGTGTTCAGCACGCTTATCTTGTACCCGGCGCGCTCCAAGAGCCGCCCTGTCTCAAGCACCAACTGTCCCTTGGGGTCGGTGACGACGTAGCTTGAATGGAGCTGCATTAGATTGGGCTTGATGAAAAACCTCGTCTTGCCCGAGCCGGAGCCGCCGACGATGAGGACGTTTTTATTTCTCGCGGTCTTTGCATTTTTCGGACGGCTGTTCATGGTGAGCCTTTCAGTCTGCGTCAAAATGATGTTGTTCTGGAACTTCGGGTCGATGTATGGGCGGATGTCCTCGGCGGTGCCGAAGCGGGCCGCGCCGTACTCGATGTTGTGCCGGTACTTCTTCGCGTTCTTGCCCTTCATGTACACGGCAAAGCGCAGCAGCAAACCGCAGACAAGACCGACGCAGAGGTCGAAGGCGTTGAAGCTCGGAAGCGGGTTGTCAAACGCGGTGGGTATAGCGCCGAACAGCCCCAAAATCTTCTCCGTGGCGTCGCCGCCCTCGGCCATGCGCCAAGCCTCGCCGAGATTGGTGCAGGCGAGGCCTATGAGCACATAGGGCAGGTTCGTGAGCACGAGCTTCTTTGTTTTCATCGCTCAAGCTCCTTTTTGCGCTCCTTTGCAGGCTCGGCCTTTGCGGCCTGGGCCGTGAGGTCACGGAGCTTCTTGAGCACCGAGGGGCGTCGCTCCATTTTGCCCGCGTACTCCTTGAGCGCGGCGGTGAGGGCGTCCGCGTCCCGCGCCTTGAAGAACACGAGGTATCTCGGCTTGTCTGCGGACTTGTCCTTCTTGATGGCGAAGTCCACCCCGTATTTGCGGGCGACGTGCTCGAAGTCCCGGATGCTGCCGTCGGCAAGCTCAATGCTGCTGACGCCCTGGTTTTGCCCGATGAGCTTCTTCACGCTCTGCTTGCCATGCGGGTGGACGTAGGCTTTCGCGGCCTTCTTGTTTTTGCGGTAGGCCAGCAGTTTAGCTATGGCGTTCTTGAGCGTCCGTCCGGTCAGCTTCGCTGTGTTGATCGCCAGCGTCAGCGCCCGGCTCTCGACCTCCTCCTGCATTCAGTCACCTCCTGTTCATCGCTCAGCCTCCTGTCTCGCGGGGGCGGCGCGGGGTTTATGTACTTTTTTACCCGCACGACAAAGCAGTATACACCGTGACGGGAGGCTTCGGCAGCCACAGAATAAGAGGGTATATAGAGAAGAACTTCGGCCTGTATCTGTTGCCAAAGCTCATTACGGATTCCTACCCGGCGGTCAAGTCGCTGATGCTGAACAACCTGCTTGGCAACCAGGCGGCGACGCAGAGGACCAACAAGAGCTCCACCAGCATCTTTATGGAAAAGGACATGAACAGCGTGTTCCGTCAGATAGATACTGAGGCCGGCAGGGATATAGCTGAAAAGCTTGGTATAGAGTTCGACGAAGGCGAGTCGCCCAACAAGAAGTTGAACATGATAAATAAGGACTCGCTTGTAATACGGCGCTCGCTTACGCTCGAAGAACTTAAAAGGCTGATAGGCAGGGTCAGCAGGCTTGAAAAAGCGCGCGACAATTTCGCCTTGAATTACCTGGTGCCGGCGAGCAAAAAGAGGCTCAAAAACTCAGAATTGATCGATGACCTTGTAAACGCGTTGAGAGAAGGAAAGACTGGGCATTTTCTGCTCACCGGAGAAAACTATACGGCTTACTACTCTGAAGCGGACAATTATATTTTGAAAGACGAAGCCGGAAAAGAACTGCTCAATAAAACTGAGCCGATAGCGTTCAATGATATAATCGGCCTCATCCCTGAGAGCGAGCGTTCAAATACCTCGCTGCAGATCATGCTGAAGACGTGGACTATCGCGGCATTCGGGGATGACGGCAGCATTGTCTTGCAGGAAACAAAGGTAATTGACGCGATTCAAGGCTTTGTAGAACACGGTGAAATTAAAATGCCGTGCATTTTGTTCAACGGCTTATGGTATGTCATCGACGACAAATACGCAGACAGTCTCACGAAGGACTACAAAAAGGTATTTGACAGCAGCGAACCCGTGGCAAAGGCGTTGACTGAAGAATTTGAGCTTTTGAATGACAAAGCGTCGAATGAAAACAGTTTTAATGATGAACTGCGAAAAAACAAAAGAGTTTTGGTGGCTCATACTGCATTGGTCAATTACATCGAGATAGCAGACGCGATCTTCTGGGACGATGACTCGGTATACCTCATGCACAACAAAAACGAATTCAATGGCCAAGGCGCAAGGGACGTTGTAAACCAGGTGCTGACTTCATCCGAATATCTGCACCAAGCCCTATCTTCGTCCGACGCACAGGGATTTCTTGAGAGATACTATGATGCCATCAAAAGCAGATATGAGGGCAAAGCTGTGCCTTTCAATAAGGAGGAGTTCATAAGTCAGATGCGCAGCGGGAAGAAGTTCACCTATGTTATAGGCTACATGGACGGCCCCAAAAGAAATAGCAGGTCTACATACGCGAAGTATCTGACAGTTGACGCTGCCAGAAAGCTAGAGGCCAAAGGGGACAAGTGTATGATAATGGGCCTGAAGTGATGGAAAGCCAGCACAGCAGGCCATGAAGCGAACATCAATGTTTTAGAAAGGAGATAGTGGGATGAGGTCTTTTTCCATGCAGCCCTCGCGAGAGAACATTACGAGTTCTCTCAAAAGCAACCTGCTTGACCGCAACAAGGATGTGTTCAGATTCGCGTTTATGCTGACGTATGTTGATGGGCCAATGTCAATAGCCATAGATGGGCGCTGGGGAAGCGGAAAGACGTTTTTCGTAAAACAGGCACAGGCTGTGCTGGAAATGCATAATACGAACATCGATTCAAATAAGCGGTGGACGGACGAAGAAAAGTATATCCTGCTTGCAAATTGCAAGGAAGACATGTTGCGGGAACTGGAATCCAACCCGCAAATCCCGGTTTATTTTGACGCATGGGAAAATGACGACAGCCAAGAGCCTGTGTTGTCGATTGTATATGAGATCGTCAAGTATTTAGGGAATGAGTGTGAGCTTGGAGGGGCAAGCAAAACAAAAATCCTTGATGCTGCCGCTTCGATAGCCGACTTGTTTGCAGATAAGAAGATATCAGAATTGATAAAACTACTGAAGAAAAACGACCTGTTGGAAGAAGTGCAGCAGCAGAAAAGCGTTAAGGAAACCGTTACTGAGTTTCTGAGGACTGCTCTTGCGGAGCGCGGAAACAGGATGGTTATATTTGTTGATGAGCTGGATAGATGTAAGCCCAACTTTGCAATCAAGTTGCTTGAGAGGATAAAGCACTATTTTGAATGCGAATGTGTTACCTTTGTCTTTTCAGTCAACATAGAAGAGCTTCAGCACACTGTAAAGAAGTTTTATGGCGGCGATCTCAACGCGGGTTTGTATCTCAGCAGGTTCTTTGATCTTCAAATATCTTTGCCACCAGCAAATATGGACAGGTATTTTATGTCTGTTGGTCTAACTGGTAAAGCCTTCATTTTTGAGAAAGTATGTTGTGCAGTAATAAATGTTATGCAGCTCGAACTAAGGGAGATACAACAGTTTTATTCCTCTGCAAAGATGGTGGCCTACAATATCACACATTCATCCTCGTTTGGTAACGGAGACAATTATGAAGATGGTGTCGACTTTTGCCTATTGTATATTGCGCCAATACTTATTGGCGCAAAGATACATGCTCCATCTGAATTCGCTAAAATTGTCATGGGTAGGGATAGTTCGTCTATAATATCTATACTGTGCTCGGCAAAAGAGGTCGTAAGTTCGCTAGCGCATATACTTGGTGTCAAGTTTGCTCCTGAAAATAGCGAAGTAATAAACAGAATTAAGGAATTATTGGTGAAAATATACAACGCTATATTTACAAATCCTTCTGAGTCTGGCAAGGTAATAGCATATATGTTGTTTTGTGCTCGTACAAGGAATGATCTACTTCGCGCATCATCTTATTTGTCGGATTATGTTGACTATTTCATGTTAGAGATAGATGCCTGAGTAATCAAAGTATACAAACGTATTGCGATTCATTTAGTTATCCTTGCCAAAACATTTATGTAGGGGGTGGATAAGGTGGTACGGCCAGAAATTATTAGTAAAAGGTTTTCTTTTGGCATAAGCGTATTATTGGCATATCTTAACTATAACAAAACGAGGCAGTATTCGGACTTAAAAATTATTAATGACGGATTTGCCAGGGAGCTTTTAAACATATTATATGGTTTTAATCTTTATTGTCCAAATCAAAAAAGCGCTCCTTATTACGATTTGATATCTCAAAGCAATAAAGTAATTGTAAAAGTACTAGTGCAACTGACAGAGCATTCAGTAAGACAAGCCCTTGAAAGAATTGATAAACGAGCAGAGTGTATTGCCAATGATATAGCAGAGCTGTTAGGAAAAATAGAAAGTGCAAGAAACGGTATTATTAGCGCAAACCGTAGAATATTAAGCTTGCAAAGAACGTCCATGGCTATTTTTGAAGTTAAAGAGAAAAACAAAATGAGCCTACTTGACAGGCAAATAGAGGACGAAAAAACAAAAATTTTCGAATATGAACAGGTGGTTAATACATGCGAAGAAGCTCTTGGGAAAATAGAAAATATTAGTGGGTATAATATTATTATATTTGCACTTGGCTCTGGAAAACAGGATAACAGCGAATACCGAAATTTTGCAATAACCCGAGAAGAATTACACTTTAACCCAGATACAAGTATATACACTTTAGAAAAAATAAGAATTGCAATTGATAGCATACTAAAAGATGATCCAGTTAGGGCGAATAAGCTGTGTGAGTTTATGGATTTATACTCAAACATATTTATTAGCATGTATGGCGAAGGCAATAACAAACCATCGGCCAATGATACCGTTGACGAATATGTAAAAAATTTTTGCTCTCCTCTTTTTTTACATACATATAACAAGCCCGAAAGTAACAGGGTAACACTAAAAAATTTATTTGTGGAACCTAGTATGTCTTACTTAACAATAAATAGTAATGGGCCTAAGAATTGCGATGAAGAAGACAGTATTGTAGCGATATTTAGCCATTTTCTTTGGGAATCCGAGGATAAGAGGATGTTGTTTATTGATGGCGATGCCGCAATTGGAAAGACCAGCTTAATCTCATGGCTCTGCTATCACTACAAAGAAAATGATGAAATAGGCAAAGCCATATTTTTGAATGCGAAACTAGTATGCATTAGGCTGAGGGACGTAAGCATTTCTGGGGTATATTATGGTAATAGTATTTTGTCATACTTAGGTTTCAAAGATATAGAGTCATTTGAAAAAGAATTTGAAAATGCGGTTATTGTGTTAGAAGGAGTCGATGAATTAGGGATAATCAACAAAACAGAGGCTCTTAATGTTGAGCTGTTTATTTCTGAAGTTCGGCATGCATTTTCTTCACATAAAATTATTGTAACGTCACGACCAAAATATGTTAATATTGACGAATTATCCAAGAGAATACAGCCTTATTCATACCTTCATTATTCTTTAAACCATTATTCTGCCCAAAAACGAAAAGAATGGATATATAATTATGAATCTAAAGATGGATGTAGCCAGAAGATATCCCAGAATACTAGAAGATATATACTTGAATTAAATGAGGAGGAAGCGTCTGGAGTAGCAGATACTCCTCTAGCGTTATATTTGTTGGTTTCGTGTGATGTGACAGATGAATTGAAAAACAACAAATGGGTATTATATCATGCTATTTTTTACGAGGCTATTAGATATCTTCCATATAATGATTCATTTAAAACCAAGGTAGAAGCATCTTCGCATAGAGTATTCCTTGATTCTAAATTTGCTGGGAAATTATATACTAATGTTGGTAATATTGCGTACAAAATGTTTTCGAACATACCTCAAAAAAGATATTACCTGAAAGACCAAGAACTTGGAGAAGTCCTCAGTTATACAAAAGATGATGATGAACGTGAAGCTATAAAGAAATGCTGTGTGTTATGTTCTTATTGGAAAAAGGACACGGAAAATGGCGCTTTGGAGTTTTATCACAATAACATTCGCGATTTCTTTATGTGTGAGTATATTTATCGTAGGTTTTCTGAAATCAAGATTTTCGATGACTTCGAAAACTCAATTCAAAATTTTATTGAACTAGCTTGTGAAGTGTTTCAATATGGGTTTATTACTAAAACCACATGGGAACAGACATTTGTTTTTCTGTATTATAGGATGCAAAGCGATAGATGTGCCTATTATCACAAAGATCAGAAAGAAAACAAGCAAATTGGCTTGAAAATGTTTGAAAGAGTTTTAAGTGAGTCACTTAAAAGCCCCATAATATGTAAATATAATTACACAGTTTCTAACTACAAAGCTATGAAAACAGTATTACATAACTATCTTGTATTTTTGCGAATATGGTTTTCGCCAATTACACCTGATGTTCTTAGCTATAAAGATCCTGATGCTATTTGGGTTGAAAATGAAATGCTGAAAGATTGGAATACAATATTAACCAGTAGCATTAGAATCAGCGATGGTACTCAAATATCTTTTGCTAGTGGTGTAAGATTTCAGAACGCTAACTTTAACGAAAGAAAATTAGTTGAAGGCTGTTTTGAAAGATCAGAGTTCGTTGACTCAGAATTCTTATCAGCAAATCTTAGTAAATCAAATTTCTCAAACACTAAACTTGATAGTATTGATTTCTCCGACTCTGATTTAAGCTATTCATTCTTTGATGGCGCCACAATAACTAAAGCAAATCTAACGAAAGCGCGTCTTATAGGAACAAGTTTTAAGAATGCATATATTAGCAACACTGTTTTCGATGAAATAGATATGTCTGGTGCTTGTTTTCATAACACAACTCTGAGAGAGTGCACATGGAAAAATATAGACCTTAAAAGCTTGCTTTTCTCTAACACGACATTTGAATCATGCACTTTTGATGACGAATCTATGTTTAGAGATATTCCAGACATTATTATTTTGGACTGAACAAATATGGTTACTTGAACAATAGTTGCAACAACATAGGAATTTGAAGTACGCATATGAATGGACAAAAGGAAGTATTGGGAATGAATGACTATATTATAGAATTTGATATTTGATGTAGTATACAAATAGCTTCAAAGCTGCGAATTAGAGATTTTCGCCAAGTCTAAATAACCACTCCCATAGCAAAGTCTTGAATAGTTGAAGGTGGGACATACATTATGTCGTAATTTAAAGTAGATTAATTAAAATGGCAACTTGCGAGGTACACTAGTTGTGCTTTTATCATAATCCCTCCTAAAATGACGCCATCGGATGCAAACACGACGAAGGCACCGTGTTTGCATCCGATGGCGAAAATGCGTTGTGTGGCACGCTTGGCAGCCGCGTGAGATACAGGGAGCGGGGCAGGGGAGAGGTAAAAAATGCCTCAAGAACAATTCTTGCCGAAAATCACAAAAAGCGGGCCGGTTTCAGCAAAGACCAAACCTTTTTAGGGTATTGATCGTCGCTGAAACCGGCCCGCTTGGGAGAGCGTTCGGTTCGCATCCGAGAGGTCGAGAGTTCGAGTCTCTTCAGGTCCACCACAACGAATAAATCCGAACCTTGCGCCGGTTGGCAATGGGTTCGGATTTATTCTTATCATGAAAGAGGTCATTCCATAAGAAAGACTCTTTATGCAATCTTTTTGACTGCATGAAGAGCCTTTCTTGCGGTTTAACCATTTTTCGATATTTCCAACGCATATCCAAAATTCAGAACACAACGAAGCGCATGCCGATTATCTTTTTCCCATCCTAACTTGCGCCGAATTGTTTGAACATGGTGACTGACCAGTTTTCTTGCCTCGCCGTAGTCGGGTTCACGCCAAACTCTCTCATAGATTTGTCCGTGCGTCAATACATGGTTTGCGTTTTTATACAAGTACAAGAGAATCTCGTACTCCGTTTTCGTGAGCAAAATCTCTTGGCCATAGCAGAATACCCGGCGTTGGTTTTCACGAATCTCCAGGGCAGAAGATGTAGATTGCGTTTCAAACTGCGGCATTTCCATATAATCAATACGCGTGACCGAGCGGATTAAATTTTGAACTTTAAGGACAATATCTTCTTCTCCGTCCTCAAAGAACAAAAGCATCACTTTCAATGGACCTTTTTATCCTGCCTTTCCATGGACTGCTTCAGTTTTTCAAATGAATTCTCACTAACCCCATGTTCCATATGGCAGGCCTCCTTTGCCGCCGTTTCAGGGTCCACACCTGCGGCAATTAACCGTTGCGTGAAGAAGCGGTGGCGCTCATAAATTTCTGCGGCAATTCTTTCTCCAGATGGCGTAAGTGTGACGGAACCGTCTTCATCCCGGCTTACATGTCCCATTTTCTCCAATTCTTTGACAGCCCGGCTCACAGAAGGAAGCGTGACATCCATCCGCTCCGCAATGTGGATGCAGCGAACCCTTCCGTGAGTCTGCCGCAAGGTAAATACCGCCTTTAAATAGTTCTCCATAGAGGATGTTAAGACCATAGGTTACGCCTCTCTTTTATTTATCCCGCAGCACATTGCGGTGATAGCGCAGCTTGCCCTGCTCCAGATAAAGCACGCAGTCAGCGGCCGCTGCAATCAAGTCCATGTCGTGGGTAATCAGCAGCAGGCATTTTCCCGCTGCGGCAAGCTGCCGGAGCAGCTTTACCGTCAGGCGCATATTGTACCCGTCCAGGCCGCTTGTGGGCTCGTCAAAGACCAGAAGGTCCCGGCCGCTCTCCGCCGCAAGCGCCAGCAGCAACCGCTGCTTCTGCCCGCCCGAGAGGGAGGCCGGATGGCGGACAGCAAAGGGCTCCAGACCCATTTCGTTCAGCCTTGCCAAAGCTGCCTGCCTGAGCTCCGGCGACGCCCTTTTTCCAATCAGGAATTCGTCTACCACAGTGGGGGCATAGAGCTGGTAGTCGGCATCCTGCTGCACGAAAAAGGACTGTTTGGTGCGGCGTTTTCGTTTCAGATATGCTCCATCAATTTGAACCGTTCCCATGGCACGGCATAGTCCGGTGATTGTACGGCACAACGTAGATTTTCCGGCGCCATTGGGCCCGGCGATGGCGAGGATTCTGCCGCTTCGGGCCGAAAAGGTGACGTCCTCTAAAATCTGCCGCCCGTCCAGCATACAGGAAATTTGAGATGCTTGAAATGCATCCTCCGGCTTGGAGAGAAATGCCCCGCCCACCCGGAAAGCGGGCGGCTGGAAGGGGCGCAGCCCCATGACCGCCAGCTGCCCCTCTGTCAGGCTAAGCGCCTCGCTGCGGCTGTAAATGGCGGAAATCTCCCCATTCTCCATAAATACCAGCCGGTCAAAGGAGTCGCAGACATAATGAAAGCGGTGCTCTGAGAGCAGGATGGTATGCCCGGCCTCTTTCAAGCGGTACAGCAGGGCGCCCAAACGCACCATAGCGTCACTGTCCAGGTTGGCGGATGGCTCGTCCATGACGATGACCTTGGGTTCCATGGTGCAAACCGAAGCGATGGCAATCAGCTGTTTCTCCCCGCTGGAAAGCGGGAAGATTCGCCGGTCCAGCAGGCGCTGAAGGTTCATCTGGCTACACACAGCCTCCACCCGCTGCTGCATCACAGATTGCTCCATGGGAATATTCTCCATGCCAAGAACGATCTCATCTGTGGTATTTGTGGTAAAAAACTGGCTGCGGGGGTCCTGGAACACGCTTCCCACCATCGTACCAAGCTGGTGAACCGGCATTTTCAGGGCGTCCTGTCCATCCAGCAGATAGCTGCCGGTAAGTTCACCCGGATAAAACTGCGGGCACAGCCCGTTGAGTACACGGGTCAGGGTGGTTTTTCCGCATCCGCTCCGGCCGGCGAGGATCACCAGTTCGCCCCGCCCCACTTGCAAATCCACATGGCGCAACTGGCTGTCTCCCTCACGGCTGTTTTCATAGGTAAAGGAAATATTTTTCAGTTCAATCAAAGGACACCGCCCCTCTCAAGAAGCAGAACTGTACAGGCGACAGCAAGCAGTAGGGCAAGAAGCGCAGCGTCCTTCCAACAAAACCGGATGGAGCGGTAGCTGACCGTCTCCCCGGAAAACCGTACGCCCCGCACTGTCATAGAGGCGGAGAGCTCCTCCGCCACCTTCGTCGTGCGAAGGATCAGCGGGATCAGAATATACTCTACCGTAGTGGGAAGATGGGTCAGGGTGTGCAGCACCCCTACCCCAATCCCACGGAACCGCTGGGAAGAACGGATGGCCCGGTATTCCCCAGCGATTGTCGGAAAGAAGCGCAGTACAACTGCCGTCCCGATCCCCGCAGCCTTTGGCAAATGCAGTTTTTGCAGCGCCGCCATTAAGGAACCGGTGGGCTCCCCGGCCAGGCAGATTACAAAGGAGAGGGGGACCAGCACCTTCCGGCTGACGATGCCGATGCTGGACAGCATGGAGCTGACCGAAAAGGCGACTCCGCTGTCCATCAGATGCACGCCCAACCAGCCAATGCCATAAAAAATGAGGTAATACAGCCCGTAGGGAAGGATTTTGCCGCCATTGCCTGCCAGCATGTGGATAAGCAGGCACGCCAGAAACAGGCACAGACACCCAATCTCAGAGCGGATCACGAGAATAGCGGCAATCCCCAACAGACAGAGCAACAGCCATGTGCGGGGGTCTGGTTGAAAGCGCCTGCGCTTTTCGGCTCCCATTACGCAATTCCAGCCGGTTTAAAGTGTTTGCCCAGCATTTTCATCCCCAGCGCATAGCCGGCGATGGACAGCGCCGCCGCAGCCACCAGGGCTATGGCAATGTTCTGCGGCGCCAGCCAGAAGCCCTCCAGGGATGCAATGGCGGCATCCGCACTGACTGCGTCCATACCCATGGACACATAGCTCTCAACCAGGCTGTCCCGGAACAGCAGCATCGTCAGGGTGCTGCCCATGGCGTTGAGCATCCAGGTGAGCGTATGAGGAACGGCAGAGCGAGTTTTGCTTCTATATCCGCCGCCCAGCATGATGAGCTCATTTACAACCGCCAAAATCATAAAGAAGATAAAGACATATACGCTTCCGGAAAACAGGAAGTACAGCCCGTAGATGGCCGGGATGATAAACTGTGTGCCTATCTTTGGGCACTTCTTGATGATCAGGACATAGATAATTCCGTTAATCAGTCCGGCAAGCCCGGGGGCGAGGAAATAGACAAGCTGGAGATTAGCCGCAAAGGGCATGGTAACTACGAGCCCAATGGCCGTCTCCACGCAGGCGAGGAGCAGCACGATGACGAATTCCTTCAGGCTTAAAAATTTAGACTGTTTCACTTTGTTTCCTCCTTAGTTGACTGAAATGTATAGGCTCCAGCTTGATTCTGTAATCCCCACAGCCGGGCATAGAGGCCATTTTCCCCGACAAGCTGGTCGTGAGTCCCTTGTTCTATGATTTTTCCGTCCTCCAGCACGAGAATTTGCTCTGCGCCCCGGACGGTTTTCAGGCGGTGAGCGATCATCACAACTGTGCGCTCTCTAGCAATCTCATCCAGCGCCCGCTGCACCATGGCCTCGTTATCGGCGTCCAGAGAAGCTGTGGGTTCGTCCAGCAGCAGGATGGGCACATCCTTCAAAAAGGCCCGGGCCAGAGAAATGCGCTGGCGCTCCCCGCCGGATAAGGTGGCGCCGCCTTCGCCTACCATGGTGTCGTAGCCCTCCGGCAGGGCCGAGATAAACTCGTGACAGCAGGCCCGCCGGCACGCCTCCACCATCCGTTCCTCGCTGATTGTCTCATTCCCGAAGCAGAGGTTTTCTCGAAGCGACCCATGGAACAGGTAGGCGTTCTGCATGACCATGGAAATCTGGGCAAGCAGGCTGTCTGTCCGGATTTCCCGGATGTCCCTTTTCTCCATGCGGATATGCCCCATCTGATAATCCCAAAACCGGGCCATGAGCCGGAGCAGCGTGGATTTCCCACTGCCGGAAGGCCCCACCAGGGCGGTAAGGGAGCCGGCGGGCGTTTCAAAGGAGACGTCCCGGATTACATCCAATCCCTCCCCATACCGGAAAGACACGTTCTCAAACATATATGCATCCCCGTGTCCAATTTCCGCCTCGCCCGTGGGCTCCGGGGTGGTCATGACCGCATCCAGCCGCCGGCCGGAGGGAGCCATCCCACGGAGAGCCGAGATACTGGCCACCAGCATCAGCTCGGCCTCCACCAGTTTGGTGGCCAGAACAAGAAAGCCTGCAAAATCCAATATACCAAGGCTCCCGCCCAGGAGCAGGTACATCCCCACCGCCACGGTTACCGGCACGATGAACCGCACCAGGGAGGCGCAGAGGTTGCTGAGACTGCCCGCCACGGCTTCGTCCTTAAGGGATTCATCCCGCAGGTTTCCCATTGCCTTTTTCAGGGTGTCAAACCCCTCGCCGGTACGGTGATAGGCTTTCAGGTCCTTCATGCCCCGCAGATATTCGTTGATCTGTGTAGCGGCGTGGGCCTTTGCCTCCATGACCCGGCCGCTGTGCTTCTCCTTCACCTTGGCAACCAGCAACATGAGCAGCGCACAGACGGGCAGCATACCGAACATGGCTAGCCCCATGCGCCAGTCATATACGCAGATCCAAACAATGGAAATCGCAAGCAGCGCCCCAACGCCCAGCGGGTATGGCAGCCAGTAGCAGAGCGTGTACTCCACATTGGCAAAGTCGTTTGAAAAGGAGCTTATCAGTTCGCCGGACTCCTTGCTTGAGAAGAAGCCCAATGGCTGCCGGCGCAGCTTTTGTATGTAGGCAATGCGCTTGTCCGCCGTATCCCGGTACGCCTTGCCGTAGGTGAAGTAATAGGAAATCAGCTCGACTATATACTGCAGCACAAAGCACCCAACGCCAAGGGCTGCCAGGGTAATAAGCCGGAACAGATCCAGGGTATAGGGCGGCACAAACGCTTCGCCAAGAGTGTAGATAGCCATGTAGGCCAGAATGGCCGGGAGCATGCTGCACGCCTGGGAAAGGAACAGCCACAGCGTGGGCTGGAGGATTTCCTTTGGCTTATGAAAAGTAAACTGCCGTATCATATTAAGCAGGGGAAACACCTACTTTCATCTGCCAGACTTCCGTCTCATTCTGAATAGCCCAAAGATGGGCATACAAGCCATTTTTATCCAGAAGCTCCTGGTGGGTCCCGCTTTCGGCCAATCTCCCGCTGTCCAGGACATAAATACAGTCTGCATCCCGGATGGAGTAGAGCCGGTGGGCGATCATCAAAACCGTCTTGCCCTGGAGCAGCTCCGCCATGCCCTCCCGCAGCGCCAGTTCGTTTTCCGCGTCGGCAAAGGCCATGGCCTCGTCCAGCACCACAATGGGGGCGTCCTTCAAAATCGCCCTGGCGATGGCGATGCGCTGGGTCTCGCCGCCGGACAGCTTGTGCCCGCCGTCCCCCAGCCGGGTGTTGTAACCGTCCGGGAGGGACAGAATAAACTCGTGGCAGCGGGCCGCTTTGGCCGCCTGTTCCACCGCCTCCCGGCTGACATCACGGTGCATGGCGATATTGTCATAGACGCTCTCTGCGAAGATATAGGTGTCCTGAAATACAAAGGCTACAGTGTCCATCAGTGTCCGGGCGGTATAGTCCCGGATGTCCGTTCCGCCTATGGCGATGCTTCCGCTCTCCACATCCCAAAACCGGGCCAGCAGCTGCCCCGCCGTGGACTTGCCCCCGCCGGAGGGACCCACCAACGCAACAAAGCTGCCCGCTGGAATCTCCATGCTCACATGGTCCAGCGCCATGCGGCGCAAGGGGTCCGCCGCTTTCTGATAGGAAAAGCTCACATCCCGGAAAGACAGTGCATGGCAGGCCGGCACTGCGTCTATCTGCCCCTCGCCTGTCGGCTCCATCTTCAGCACATCATCAATCTGGTCCATCCGCACGGACAGGTTCCGAAGTTCTGCGCCGAACTCCACCAGCTCCATCAGCGGGCTGATCACTGCCGGCCCCACAATCAGGAACAGGAGAAGATCCATCATCAGCTGGTGATCCCCTGGGTTCAGGTACAGCAACACACAGCCGGCAATCAGAATGAAAGCCAGCACAGACAGGGTGATGGTCTTATAGGCCCCGTAGATTGGGGTGACCCGCTTGAGGTAGGCCATCAGGTGGCTTCTGTTCTTTTCAATCAACCCGGTAAGCCGTCGGGCCGCCGCTTCCGGCCTGCCAAAGATTTTTTCCTCCTCCATGCCGGCCACATATTCGGAAAAGGCCGCGTCCAGCTCTGTGGCGGACTGGTTCAGCTCCGTCCAGATTTTCTGCCCACGCTTTCCGCCGAAAGCCGAAAACTGGATGATAAAAGCGGCTGCCAGTGCGGCAAAAATGGTAAGCGTCAATGGCACATTGATGGAAAACAGCAGCACAGCCAGCGAAATCAGCAGCAGCGCAGCACCCACAAGGTTGGATACGTCGTGGGCAATAATGCCCTCCATCTTCTCGATGTTGTCGCTCATGGTCTTCTGTACAGCGCCGGACTGCCCGCCGGTAAAAAAGCCCAGGTTCAGTTTTCCCATATGGCCCAAGATGCGCATGCGCAGGTCATAGAGCGCCCGGAAGGCACAGGCGTGGCAGATCACACTGCCCGCAATGGACAGCAGAATGCCCGCCGCAATGCTTGCCAGCGTCATTCCCACCCAAAACCACGCCTGGGAGGAATCTACCGATGTCTGATGGAGCGACGCCTCCAGGAAAATACGCACAATGCGATAGACCGTGTAAAAGGGAACTGCTGTGCATAGAATGCTGACCGCAGAGCAGAGCACCCCAAGTACATATTTTGCCGAACCGCACTGTGCGGCTTGAAACACTCGGAATACGGTGTTCTTCTTTTTATCTCCCATACTTCTCCTTTCCCTCTTGCTTCTTGTATGCGGAGAAAGATATATTGGTTAGTTTATGCTAACCCACACTCATTATGCCGCCTGCAATCCTTTGCGTCAATAGCGCCACAAGTGCCTCAAAATAAGCGTTCCGCTATCCGTCTCCCTGCAAAACACTTGATTTTACACCATTTCTCCGATATAATTCTACGCATAGGTTAGCATCAACTAACTAAAATTCGTGCCAAAACAGAAAACCGTGTGCCATTTCAGCACACGGCAAGGAGATGATACGATGGTCACCATACGCAATATCGATGAAACATTCCGTTTTTACGGTTCCTTTGGGGCGAAGCAAATGGATGTAGGAAACGGAACCTGTTTCTCCTTTCCCGACAACTCATACATCCGGTTCTGGGGAGATCTCCTTGGCTTTTGCGTAGCTGCGGTTGATTTTACGCCGCCCGAAGATGCGATTTTCCGCTCCCAGATTCAGCAGCGATACCTTGGCATCGGCTTCCATGAGGAAGGGCATTATGTCAGTTATATGCGAAAATCCGACGCCCGAGATTCCACTTCCGGAATCAGCTGCTTTGTTTTCCCTTCCCCAGCGCCCCATTTCCTAAAACTGATGGGAGGGCAGCGTCTGCGGTTCCACGGCATGTATTTTCAGGAACAGTTCTTTCGGGAAAACGGCGTGCAGCTCTACGGCAGCTTTTGGGAGGATGCGAAACGCTCCATCGGCTCCGGGGAAATCCACTCCCCGGAACTGACGGCGATTTACCAAAGGATCGAGCGGTGTCCCTTAATCGGTGAGCCCTTCCAAATCTGGATGCGTGGACAGGGGCTGGCGGCAACCGGCTTTCTTTTGGAACTGGTTCACAGGTATTCCACCACACGGCCTGTCTATCTGAGTGAAGCGGAACTCGCCGCCGTTGCGGAATCCAAACGATTCATCCGAAGCAATCTGCACAACATGCCCTCCATATTGGATCTTTGCAAACGGGTTGCCATGAATAAAAACAAGCTCCAAAAGGCGTTTCAGCTGACAGAGGGAAAAAGCATCGGCGAGTATGTGCGCACCCTGCGGATGGAACAGGCCCTTGAACTTTTAGAGCAGAGCAATATGACGGTGCAGGAGATAGCGGCGGCGATTGGATACCACGGCGTATCCAACTTCTATCACGCTTTTCAGCAGAAGTTTGGAAGTACGCCCCAGGCCGTCCGGGATATGTTGAAAAAATAGGAGCGGCACTATGTCCGCTCCAGAATAAATTTTGTTACCAAGAGTTACTATGTAGAGTGTGGTTTCTCCCACCTAATACATATGACTGCGGCTCATTTGTGGTGAATGGAACAGCAGTTGTAGGAAAGGAGAAGAAAAGTCCGTATAACCACTGGAAATCAACACAAAAAGGAGCTGATTTATATGAAATCAATATTTGAGCAGATGGGTGGCACTTACCGTCAGGAGGGCGATTATCTCATTCCAAACCTCTCCCTGCCAGATGAATCAGAATATCAGATTGGCAAATACGGGCGTATGCGCCGCAGCTATCTGAAAGAACATCGCCCCATTCTCTACACAAACCTGCTCACAAGCGGAACGCTGCACCGGCATCTTGCGGAGATCGACCAAGCCTGCAACGAGCGTATGGAAATCATCGTTTCTGCAATGGCGAAGCAGGAAGATGTGACCGAAACACTCAAAGCATCTGCCCAAATGGAATGGGTGCGCCACATGAACAGCATCCGCAGCCTTGCCGAGGAAATCGTTTTGACCGAGCTTGTATATGAATGACAAATGCCCGTTATCGGCTGTATGGCCGATAACGGGTATTTCTGCGTTTTAATCCTTGTCCTCGGTGCTGGCAACAAGTCGGTCAAAATCACTCTGATACTGCCGATCCTGAATGACACGGTATTTCTCAAATTCGCTCTCGGCAAAGGCTTTTGCAATGGCCGCTGTCACTTTTCCTTTATGATGCAGCACTTCCTCCTCGTTAAACTGCAAAAACGCATCCAGCCGTGCGACCCAATCCTGCATATACATGATGTTCCCACGGTGTGCCTGTCGCTCGGCATAATCAAGATACATCGTGACAATTTCGTTCAGGCTTCCCATCTCGGTTTCATCCAAATAGTTTTTCGCTAGGGTGCTGTTACGAACAGAGCATCACGGATGGAAATTTGAGCGGATTTGCCATGTGGCAGATTTTTCACTTGCAAATGCACCGGCATCACCGATAGAAAAACCAATTATACGAAAATATGGAGGTAAAAAGTTGATGAAATCCAATCTGAGAAATGAGATCAAATCGTACATCGTCCGTCAGGGAATGACCATGCAGGAGATCGTTGATCTGCTGAGGGACGAACATGGCTGGTCTGACAGCGTTTCCAATCTTTCAAACAAGCTCCAGCGGGAATCCCTGCGCTATGTCGAGGCTGTCCAGCTTGCCGACGCGCTGGGCTATGAAATCGTCTGGCAGAAACGAAGATAAGGAGGATTCTTTACATGATAGTTGCCCGCACCGTTCCTGCCATAGCAGAAGGGCTGGAGAAGCTGCGCAGCCGTGTGCTGATCTACTGTTATCAGCTCTCTCACATTTGCAGTGGCAAATCTCATATTCAAAAATCTCTTGCCGTATGGAAGCCAGAACTGGAGCGTTACACCGGTCTGGTGCAGCAAATCAAGGCAAAAAGCAAAGAGCGCAAAACACTGGTTGCCGAGAAAAAGGAATTGCCAATATACCATGTAAAACGCCACAAGGCGCTGGCTGTCCGCATTGCCGAGCTGACAGAAGATTTAGAGGAATTGCGTTTCGAAAAGGCACTCCTTTTGCAAAAATTTGAGTATGCAGAAGATGCAGGCGCAGAGGCATTCCGCAAGGATATTGCCACCATGGAGGCCTGCCTGAAAAAGCTGGAGACGCGGGAACAGAAATATTCCGTTGAACTGGATAAGGCTTTGACTGAATATGCCGAGCTGAAAGCGCAGGCTGCGGATTTTGACCCGGTAGAGCTGTACAAAGCACGGCAGGTCATCCGTCCTGCGCAGGAAAAGGCGGCAGAACAGCAGTTAGAGGATGCCATGCACGAGAAGCCTTCTCTTATTATGCTGCTCAGCGCCAAGCAGGAAACATCCCACCTGCTTGGCGCGGATGCAGAAGAACGGCAGGCGCGACAACTCATTATGCACAGAAATCAAGAGCAGTATCGAAATTCTCTCAGTAAACGAAAAAGAAATGACCCTGAGCGGTAATCATGTATAAAGACGGTGGCTCATACGAGTCGCCGTCTCTATACATGGTGCATGTCGTTGAGCGTTGTGCAGATCGTTCCATAGGAAGATTATTGCAGATATAATATGTGGTTCATGTTGTGTTAATTCCTGCTTTTTTCTTGTAATCAATCCATCCGTGCAATATGAAACAAAATGGGTATCAGAACGCAGCGTTTGGATGCTTCGCTCTTATGCCCTTTTACGATATAGTTTCTTTTACCGCGGCGACAACGATTACCGGAATTCCAGCGTCTCTTTCTGCAACGCTGCACCCCTTTTGATTAGTGATTTTTTCTCCGCACCTCTTGCAAAACAGAAAGAAACGCGGTATAATATGACCGAAAGAACCGAATTGGTCATATTTAAGGAGGCGTGGGCTTGGCTTTTACCGATTACGAGACTGAACAGCTCCGCAAGGCGTTGCTGAAGGAAACGAGACATTGTGC
>ULUL01000846.1_pt1 | contig 19269 bp, 11 predicted proteins | sample 1958481 | NCBI WGS metagenome assembly ULUL01 (sample SAMEA4835759, study PRJEB28245) | human gut metagenome | biome: gut microbiome; material: fecal sample | place: Denmark | collected 2008 | reverse complement strand
GTATTATTTCCAATTTGCAAACCCTGTTGCGTCGATTTTAGTTTGTGAAGACAAGTTCTTAGTCATAACGTCCGTTATAGCTTCACGAATTTTGATGATATCAAGTGGCTTTGTGATGTGGGCGTTCATTCCCGCCTCAAAGCTGCGCTGAACATCGTCCTGAAAAGCGTTTGCGGTCATTGCGATAACGGGTATGGTCTGAGCGTCCGCACGGGTCATTGACCTTATTTTGCGGGCAGCGTCCAGTCCGTTCATTACGGGCATCATAACGTCCATGAAGATGATGTCAAATCCGCCGACCTCAGAAGCGGCGAACTTTTCCACAGCTTCTTTGCCGTTGGAGGCTTTTACAACTATCATGCCCTCACCCTCAAGAAGAAACCCGGCTATTTCCATGTTAAGCTCGTTATCTTCGACCAGGAGAGCCATTTTGCCGTGCATATCAACTGTGGGGCGGACAGTGCTTTCGGACTTTTCTCCGCTGACATCACGGTCAATTTTCAAAGGCACGGAGACAGAGAAGTAAGTCCCTTCATTGACCTTGCTTTGCAGGTCTATCTTTCCGCCCATACGTTCAACAAGCTCCTTGACGATGGAAAGACCGAGACCTGAACCAAAGGAGCTGTTTTCGCTGCGCTCCTCCTGTGAAAAGGGCTCAAAGGCGTGCTTGATGAAATCCTCATTCATGCCGATGCCTGTGTCGGAGCAAACAAAGGTGTACATGGAGGTATCGCTGTCTATAGGCTCTTCTGTGGTATATACGGTTATGCTGCCGTTTTCACGGTTGTATTTAACGGCATTGTTTGTCATGTTGAGAAGTATCTGCTGGAGATGTACCGGGCTGCCGATAACATTCCTGTGGATTATGTTAATCTTGCTTTCATCAACATTAAAGGCAATGCAGTGTTCGGAGGCATTTATTTCAGCAACGGAATTGGATTTTTTCAGCATATCTATGATATCGAACCGCTTGTTTTCCAGTATTACCTTGCCCGATTCCAGCTTGTTCATATCAAGAACGTTGTTTACCAGCGACAGCAGATATCCCGAAGCCTCCCCTATCTTGCGGCGGCATTCTGCCTGCTTTTCCATATTTTCGGGGAAATGGTTTGCTATTTCAAGCATTCCACGAATGCCGTTTATGGGGGTTCTGATATCGTGGCTCATTCTTCGGAGAAAATCAGATTTTGCTATATCAGCACGCTTCACTTCCTGAAGTGTATTTACAAGCTTTTCTTCGTATTCAAGCTCCTTGGTCTTGCGGTCGTTTATGTCGCTTACAACATACAGCACTCTTGTTACTTTTCCATTTTCGTCCCTGCTCTGCACTATAAAATTAACAGAATACCATTTGCCGTTGAAGCCTTTCATTTCCGTATAAACGGAATTTTTATCGGCAAGGCGGTCTGCAAGGGTATCAAAATCAAGAAACTCTGCCATAACATCGTGATATTCGGGAGAAGCAAGCCGGTTTATGCCGATATCAGCCATTTCGGAAATATGTCCGCCACGTTCCACCATGCCGTATTTAACGCCATCGGTATTAACTCGGTCATATCTTTCGGCAGTGAGATCGACTGCATATATCTGCAAAAAAAGCGTGCTTACGGCAGAGATAACTTCATTTTTCAGGTTTGCCGAGCTGAGAGCAGTTTCAAGGGCACGCTCTCCTTTTTCCTTATATTCCATATATTTGGTTATGTCGGAGATTATACCCTGAAAAAAAGTTCTGCCGCCTGTGGCAATGAGTATTGTGGTATCGGATACCCAATGATAGCCGTCTTTTCCAAGGAGCCTGTATATCTGATCTGCATAGTTATCGGTCCCTTTTTCCTGTATCACCGTATTGCAGTATTTAAGTATGAGCTGGCGGTCATCGGGGTGAACAAGGTTCATGTATTTGTTGTCAAACCGTGTTCTGATATCCTTCTCAGTCCAGCCGAGAATATTAAGGAAACGGTCACTGACGTAAAGGAACGGGAAGCCCTTTTCACACAAGCAGCGGTGATATCCCCCCGGCAGATTTTTGAACATTGATTCGGACAGAAAATTCTGCTGTTCAAGCTCCTTCTGCCGCCTTACAAAATCCGTCATGTCATTGCATATGCTTACAATGGCGAGCCTGCCGTCATCGGTCCTGATGACCTTGCCCTTATCCACAGTCCAGAACCAGCTTCCGTCTTTGCGGAGCATACGGTAGGTGGTCTCATATGTCTGACCCTCGTAATAGCTGTCGGTAAGGTCTTTTTGCACCTGCGGCATATCGTCGGGGTGTATAGTGTTTGCCACCATTCCGCCGATACCCTCTGCCAGTGAAGCGGTATCGGGATAACCGAGCATTTTTGCCATTTTATCGTTTGCATAGTACAGCGGAAATCCGTCTTCACAGTACCCGCCGAGTATTCCTGCGTTCTTTTCATGCAGGAATACATCTGTGATAGCCTTTTCATCATATTCAGACAAATGTCCGTTCATCTGCATTGTGAATACCTCCGATAAATAAAATTATAGCAAGGCATAAAATGACCTTGCTATAATACAACTGCATGATATTATAACATATAAAGATTAACAAATCATGCCAAGTGTGGAGAATTTCGCTTAATGTGCTTTAACGTACATGATCGAGGAAATTCAGCCTTTCAACAATACGCACCAGCTGTTCCGTCTGAGCGGTGAACTTTTCGCTGTTTGCTTTTATGGAACGGAATGCTTTGCATTTGAACGGCAGGTCGTTTGTGCATACTGCAAGGTAAATATACTTATCTGTCACAGCTGCCGCTGCGGGATCCCCTGTTTCGGCGACAAGTGCGGAAAGACCGTTTGTGAGAGCAACAGGTACATTTTCTCCGATAGATGAAAATACGGATATGCCGTTTTCACTGCGAAGCTTTTCACCGTTCCGATACAGCGCAGGAGCATTTGCAGTGTCACTGCACACTTTCACTCCCGCATACTGCGGTATCTGATGTTCGGTGCGCAGGATATAGCCTGAAAAGACCTTGTTATCAGATGTTACTTTTTCATATGAATTGATATCGGGGTTATATATTTCTTCCGTATCACGGTCTGTCAGCTCGATATTGCAGCGGACAAAGTGTATGCCCTTGACCGAGCCGTCAATATACGCTCCGCCGTCAGCAGAAGTAAATCCGCTGAGGAGACCTGTACGTCTTATCTCAGGATCGTCAAAGCGCTTTGAGGCGGAGTATTCTTTCAGCTCAATGCGCTGCATAAGGATATCGGGCAGGATATCCTTACTTATATCGTCTGAGCCTGTTTTTTTCATTGCCATTGTGACCGCAGAACATATGAAAAAGCCGATGACTGCCGCAATAAGTCCTGCCGTAAAGCCGTAGGAAGCTGCCATAGAAACAGCTGCTACGAGAGTTATTATTATAAAAAGCAATGTGACTGCTATACGGAGCAGTATTTTTCCTATCCGTTTTGCTTCCTTATTATCCATAATGCACCTCTTATCCGAAAATATCGCCGGTTACCGTTTCAGAGCCGCCGCAATAAAGAGCGCCTGTGTTTATGTCAAGGTAAAAATCCACTGTGTCAAAATCGGGGTCATACATATCAATGGCTGTTATTTTTATTCCTGTATGCTTTGAGCCGCCTGCGTTAAAGGTGATAAGTTTTGCGTCCGCACTGAGGCAGTCCATATAAAATCCGTCTGCACCGCTGCAGTATTCATCAATGTAGTTAATTGCATTGGGAACTATCCTGTCACGCAGATATGCCGCCTTGCCCGTATCATTTTCCCAGTTGTTTACCCAGAAAGGCACTTTTTCGCCGTGCATTGATGATTCGGTAAGGCAAAGGATAATATCGCCGTATTTGTCGTAGATATCACTGCAAAGCGAAGTATCGGTAAGCAGGGCGTATTCTTCTATCTTATCGCTGTCAGTTATTTTCCATACCGTGTCGGTGTAGATATCAGGCTCGCCCCAGCCTGTGCCGTAATCGTCATATTCGGGGAAATATATGTATGCTTCCTTTGCGGGCAGAGGTGAACCGCCTGTCATGGCGCTTATAACACGGTCGTCGGAGTAATTTGCCAGAATATATACAAGGGTGGTGATATAGCCGTAATCATAGTCGTATCCGCCTGTGTACATTTCGGCGGTGATTGCTGTAAGCTCTTCATCGCTGTATTTGTCGGCTATATATGCGGCAATAGAGTCCTCGTCATATTCGGTGAGTATCATGTCGATAGTTTCAGCCATTTTGCTGTTGTAGCCGTATTCTGCATCGTGGCTTGTGTCGCCGTCGGTTATCCGATAGCGGTCAAGCTCCTTTGCTGAAGTCGTCTGAGTCGTAACAGGCTTTGTTTGCTGAGATGTGACCGCTTCTGTTTTTGCTTCTGTCAGAGCTGTGACGGCGGGTGCTGTGGTCTGAGAAGTTTCCTCGGAAATATCACGGACATAATCGGGCTTTTCGATTTCAAGGATATTGCATATCTCTTCCAGAACAGAGGGCACGCCCTTGCCAAGGTCGGAATCCTTTTGTGGCTCGCACTTGTAGGCAAAATACATGGCAAACTCTGTGTCCATAGTCAGATTCTGGAGCATTGACTCTTCATCATAGTCAACATAGCCTATCCGCTTATAATAATCCTTTGCAAGCTTATCTACATCGTAATTATTGTATCTGAGAATATCAAGAATATGGGCAACAAGCTCTTTCTGCTCTATGCAGTATATGGCTGAATCCGACTGAATGCTCTCGTCATATTCCTGTTCAAGGCTGTACCAGTATTCACCATCGGCAGAGGCATAGGTATAATCTGACTCAGGCTCATAGATAAGCACTTTGTTTGGATATGCAACAGCTTCTGTAACTGTGGTAACTGTAACGGAAGCTTCCTCGGGCGGGTCGGACATGGTGAGTTCTGTCTCCCTTGCTTCTTTTGCCAGCTGTTGGGCTTTGGTCTCTTCCCTGCTGTCCTCGGTGACAAATTCCACGCTGAACATGGGGAGAGTGGATTCGTATGCCTTTGCCACATTTGGAGCATCTATCTGCATAAGGGCTTTCATATCATTGCCCCTTGCTCCGTAGAAAAATCCGCTGTTTGAAATCCAGCTCACATAGCTGTCGCCTATGCGGATATCATCGTCATCAGCGATAACGTCAAAGCAGGCAAAAAGATTTCTGCGCTCCTTTTTTGTGGTGAGGTATTCAAAGGTAACGGTCATTTCCATGCCGTTAAGACCGTCCTTATAGCGGATAACACCGTCATAGAAGGACGTTTGTGTGAACTGGAGGGGCATTGTGATGAGTGCACCGTATTCCTCAATGAAAACGGTCTGCATTTCGGTATTGCTTATCTCGGAGGCTGAGGAAATGATAGTGAAGCTTTCTTCAAATTCTTCATACACCCATGCGTACTCCTCGGGATAGCTAAGCACAGCGCACACGTTCTCGGTATCGGTAAGGTACATTACGCCGTATCTTCCGCCGTTCATATCGCCGGCTTTTACTCGGTGTTCGCCGTCAATATAGCTTTCATCAAATCCATAGTTCTGCGCCCAGTCGCTGAGCGGGATACGGTCTGTATCGCCGAAAAGGGTTATTTCCGCATTTGTAACAGGGTCGGTGAAAAACACGTATTCATCGGTTTTATCCACCTGAGAGAATATTTCGGGATAAAGCAGGATAACGCCGTGTTTCTCGCTATAATATGCCGCTGTTTCTCTGCTGAATTTGTCGCTGTAGGCAGTGACCTTATCCTTGGAGTAGCCCTCGCCCGAGGCGGTGCTTTTCCAGATATCGTCACCCACAAAGCAGCATTTTATCAGTCCTTGGAGCTTGCCAAAGACATTGCAGTTTTTTTCGGGATATGTAAGCTCCGCTTCAACTATATATCTGCTGCCGAAGCCCGAATAATCGAATGTTATCCTGCCGTTTTCTTTGCTTTCCGAGGTGAACCAGTTTGCCCCGTATGCCAGAACCTGATTGTTTTCAGTGTTCTTTATAAAGCTTTCCACCTCTGACATGGAGGTATATTCATTGGGAGTGAGAGTTACTTTAAGGACTGCGCTGCTTTTCTCGTCACGGAAGATATATCCGCTGCCTGTGTCGGAAAATGCTGTAAGCTGTGCGGGGTAATAAAGCAGGCAGTTTGCTTCTTCGATGTAAAAGGAAGAGCTGTCAGTGCGGTATTCGATTTTATTGGCATCTTCCGAATAGGGCGTGCTGTCAGTTACAAGAACAGCTGCTGCGGAAGCTGTGTATTCGGCTCCTGCATTATTGGGCGATGTGTTCACCTTGGCTGATACCATAGTGTCCCCTGCGGATATATAAACCGTTTGGGGCTTGCCCTCAGCATCTATTACAGCCGACCATTCACGTCCGCCGCTTTCGCCGTGCAGGACTGAGCCGCTTATCACGGAATTGTCGGACAAATCCGCTGTATTATCAGCCGATGAGGCTTCTTCAAGAGCGCTTTCCATATCATCTGCTGATATTTTTTCAAAGGTGAGGGATATTTCGCCGTCATCATATGTATAGGTGTTGTCGCCGTTATCGGTCATATCCTCCACAGCTGCGACAAACTGGGAATGTGAGCTGACGGCATTTGGGTCGGGGTCATCGTAAGGATCGTCCGCCCTGAAAGCCATTATAAATACAAGTATGATGTAGGTAAACATAAGTGCGAATACTATGGAAAAAAGTGTGATGCCAAGTATTTTTACAGGCTTTTTCTTTATTTTAAGAGCCGATAAAATTATTCCTGCCGCTGATAACGGCATAAGAAGCAGTGCGAGCCAGAAAGGCATATGTTATCCCCCTTTCAACCGGTTACGCTGTTGTTTGCGTAGTAATTGACTTCATACAGGCGGTTGATTTTTCCGTCATCGCCTACAGTCCATGTGAATTTTGAGTCAGTGCCTATCTTTCCGTCCTTAAAGCCCTTTTTAAGTTCACTTGCGCTGAAATACTGCTCGGGAGACCATGCTCCCACACGTTCAGGGTCCTGAAATTCCGCATATACATCATCGGAAACAGGCAGCCAGAAGCCTTCGTCCCCGCTGTCTGACCAGTCCTCCCCTGCTTTGATCGCCCCGTTTTTTACATCGTAAAGATAGAGAACATCTGCCGAAATGTCAGATGGGTCTGTCATATCATTACTTCCCGAACAGCCCGCCAGCATAAGACAAGCCATAGTGCAGAAAAGCATTTTTTTAATATTCATAAAATACCCCTTTCAGTATATCATAGTCCATTTTCATTATAGGATATACACGGCGCAAATACAATGTCCCTCAGGGACACTTCTGCGTTCAAACCGTTGCGAAGCACGTTTGCATATGTTATAATAGCAGTAATACGGGGTGATGATATGCTCAAAAGAATAAAGTACAGGCTTTTTTCACAGAAACTTAATTTCAAGGCAAGGATATTTAATCTCCTTGCTGTTACGGGCTTTTTAGTGAGCTTTGTTATATTTGCGGTGTCGCTGATAAACGGTGCGTCGGCGCTGAACAGCGTTGTGCTGCTGTCGGCGGCTCTGCTTTCAGGCGCACTTCTTGTGTATTCAGCGGTAACTGGCAACTACAGACCGTGCTACATAATAACGGTCACATTTGTGTTTATGCTTCTGTTCCCCATAATGTTCTTCTCCGCAGGGGGATATAACAGCGGAATGCCATGCTTTTTCGTGTTTGCAGTCGTTTTCACGCTGTTTATGCTTGAAGGCAGGGCGGGTATCATATGCGCTGCTGCCGAGATAGTCATATATATCCTCTGCTGTGTTGCTGCCTATAAATTTCCGCAGTGGGTAACATCTTTTCCCGATGAAAAGGGCGTTGTGGGCGATGTCATAACAGGCTTCTGCATATCGTCGGCGGCACTGGGAGCGGCAATGTTCTTTCAGATAAGAATGTACAATGCCCAGCAGCGTCAGCTTGAAGAAGCTATGGCGGAAGCCAGACGAAGCAGCAAGGCAAAGGGTATTTTCCTTGCAAACATGAGCCACGAGATACGCACGCCCATAAATGTTATTCTCGGAATGAATGAGCTTATAACCCGCTCTTCAGACCGCAGCGAGATCAGGGAATACACATCAAAAATACAGAGTGCAGGCGATTTGCTGCTTTCAATAATAAACAATATCCTTGATGTTACCCAGATAGAGTCGGGAAAAATGATAACCGCCGTAAAGCCATACCGCACAGATTCGCTTATGTCCGAGCTTGCTTCCATAGGCAGCGAGCTTTGCGGAAAAAAGGGGCTGGATTTTGACACTGAGTTTTCCCCGCAGATGATGTCCATGCTTGAGGGCGATAAGAACCATCTCAGGCAGATAGTCACAAATTTTATCTCCAATGCGGTCAAATATACAGGAGCGGGCGGCGTAAAGCTTTCTGCCGAGACAGTCCCCTGCGGCGATGATGAGAAAAAAGCCGTTCTAAGGATAACCGTTTCCGATACCGGCATAGGTATTCCCTCAAAGGAGCTTGAACACATTTTTGAGGTGTTCGGACGTGGCAAAAACGCTGTGGAATGTGCTGTTGAGGGAACGGGTCTGGGGCTTGCAATTTCAAAGGATCTGGCGGACAGCATGGGCGGCAGGCTGATTGTGGAAAGCTGCGAAAACAAGGGCAGCACCTTTGGCATTGAGATACCGCAGAAGATATGCGACAGCTCACCCGTAGGCGAGATATCGCTGAAAGTAAGCGAAAAGACCTGCTCCGACAGCTTTATTGCTCCCGAATGCCGCATACTTGCGGTTGATGACAACGCCGAAAATCTTCGCGTTATAAGCCTTCTGCTGGAGCGCACCATGATAACCGTTGACACAGCCTCTGACGGGATATCTGCGGCGGAAGCAGTCAAAAAGGCAGATTATGACCTTATCCTGCTGGACTACATGATGCCTGTTACGGACGGCATAAAAACTCTTGGGATAATGCGTGAAAACGGTCTGCCGGAAAGCACTCCCGTTGTTGCTCTCACAGCCGAGGCTCTTTCGGGGTCGGAGGAAAAGTTTATTTCGGCAGGGTTCTGTGCATATCTTTCAAAGCCTGTGCGCTGGCATACGCTGGAAAAGCTGCTCATATCCCTGCTTCCTGCGGAAAAGGTCATAATCAGCAGTGCTTCCGAGGACGTGCTTTCTCCCGAAGACTTTCGCAGGCTCTCGGACGGTCTTAAAATGTATGACATCAGCCTTGAATCGGGGCTGAGCTATCTCAGCGGAAACATTACCCGTTTCTGCGCACTGGCTGAGATATTTGCTGACGGCTATGACCGCAGCCATGAAAAAGTGGAGCAAATGTTTGAAAGTGGCAGCGACAGTCTTGTGTTTGAGATACACTCCCTTAAATCGGCTGCCAAGGGAATTGGCGCTCTAACGCTGTTTGAGGCGGCAAATGAGCTTGAAAAGCGGTTGAATGCAGGTGACAGAGAGTATGCGGCTCATGCACGCAGTCTGCTGATGTTCGAGTGGAAGCGTGCGGCAGAGGGCATGAAGCTGCTTATTTCGGAAACAGCAGATAATATCAATTCATCTGTCGGCGAAGCTGCCAGCAGCCGCAGTCTGGAGGCACAGATACAAAAGGGATTGGAAGAGCATATCTGGCTTGAAACCCAGAATGACCTGAAACAGCTTATTGCCATGGAAACGGACAGCGAAAATATAAAAAATCTGACCTATATTGCGGAGTTTGTTGACGAGCTTGACTTTGTAAGTGCGGAAGCTCTGTTCAGGCAGTTTATGGAAAGGAGAAACGAAAATGGACGATAAAAAGCAGCGTATAATGGTGGTCGATGATGACAAGGTGATGTTAAAAAATGCCGCAGTGCTGCTGGGCGTGAACTACAGCGTCAGCCTTTATTCGGGAGGCAGAGAAGCGCTTGAGGCTCTTTCGGATAAAGCTCTCCCCGACCTTATCCTCCTTGATGTAAGAATGCCCGATATAGACGGTTACAGCGTTATAATCGAAATAAAATCAATGCCCAAATGCAGAAATATCCCTGTGGTGTTTGTTACGGGAATGTCCGACGAGGAGGACGAGCTGAGGGGCTTTCAGCTTGGTGCGGCGGACTACATCAAAAAGCCCTTTTCTCAGAAAATACTGCTTGCAAGGATAAGTAATCTTTTGAAAAAATCTGAGCCTGTGCTGTCGTCACAGTTCCCGACGGCTTATTTTACCGAGACCGAGTGCAAAGTGGCAGAGCTTATAGCAATGGGTTACAGCGGCAAGGAAATATGCGACAAGCTGTTTTATTCCTACAGCTATGTTAAAAAGCTGCTGGCATCTATGCGTGAAAAAAGCGGCTGCGAAACGCTGGGAGACTTAAAAAAGCTGCTTTGCTCCAACATCAGAACGAATTAAGAACCTGTCTTCATAAGAAATGTGTGCGGATTTTCGAGCATAATTTTGTTGCAGAGTAGGCAAAAATCCGCAGGCGGGCTTCCGCCCGGCAAGGATTTTTAACGCAGTCTGCGGCAAAATTTGCCGAAAAGACGTGCGCATATGCTTGTGAAGGCGGGTTCTAAAACGGCACTCTCCTGTAAAAGCAGTAAATTCAGCAAAAAATTTGCAAAATCTATTGGCTTTTTGTCTGAAATGTGCTATAATGGAAAAGCTAACTATTCCATTACGATAAATTTCAAGGGAGATACTAACTATGGGGAATAACCGTAAAAAAGTTCTTATTATCGGATCAGGACCGATAATCATCGGACAGGCGTGCGAATTTGACTATTCGGGCACTCAGGCGTGCAAGGCGCTGAGAAAGCTTGGATACGAGATCGTGCTTGTCAACTCCAATCCCGCAACCATCATGACAGACCCGGGCATTGCTGATGTTACCTATCTTGAGCCTCTTAACGCTGAGAGACTTGAAGAGATCATCGCTGCTGAGCGCCCCGACTGCCTGCTGCCTAACCTTGGCGGTCAGTCCGGTCTTAACCTTTGCTCAGAGCTTGACAAGAAGGGTATCCTTAAAAAGTACAATGTTGAGGTAATCGGCGTTCAGGTAGATGCTATCGAGCGTGGCGAGGACAGAATCGAATTCAAGAAAACTATGGACAGCCTTGGAATTGCCATGGCTCGCAGCGAGGTCGCATACTCTGTTGAAGAGGCGCTGAAGATCGCTGACAAGCTGGGCTATCCCGTATGCCTCCGTCCCGCATACACAATGGGCGGTACAGGCGGCGGTCTGGTATATAACACAGAAGAGCTTAAAACCGTCTGTGCAAGAGGTCTCCAGGCTTCTCTCGTAGGTCAGGTACTGGTCGAAGAGTCCGTTCTCGGCTGGGAAGAGCTGGAGCTTGAGGTCGTGCGTGACCGCAAGGGCAACATGATAACCGTTTGCTTTATTGAAAATATCGACCCTCTGGGTGTTCATACAGGCGACAGCTTCTGCTCCGCACCTATGCTCACCATTCCCGAGGACGTTCAGAAGGAGCTGCAGCGTCAGGCTTACAAGATCGTTGACGCTATTCAGGTCATCGGCGGAACCAACGTTCAGTTTGCAAGAAACTCCGAGGACGGCAGGATCATCGTTATCGAGATAAACCCCAGAACATCACGTTCCTCCGCACTTGCTTCCAAGGCAACAGGCTTCCCTATCGCACTTGTTTCCGCAATGCTGGCAACAGGTCTTACTCTGGAGGATATCCCCTGCGGCAAGTACGGTACTCTTGACAAGTATTATCCCGACGGTGACTACATCGTTATAAAGTTTGCACGCTGGGCATTTGAGAAGTTCAAGAACGCCGAGGACAAGCTTGGTACTCAGATGCGTGCTGTGGGCGAAGTAATGAGCATCGGCAAGACCTACAAGGAAGCTTTCCAGAAGGCTATCAGAAGCCTTGAAAAGGGCCGCTACGGTCTGGGCTTTGCAAAGGATTTCCACGATAAGACCAAGGAAGAGCTTATCGGTATGCTCCACGTTCCCTCTTCCGAACGCCAGTTCATCATGTATGAGGCTCTCAGAAAGGGTGCTACCGTTGATGAGCTGTTTGAGCTTACAAAGATAAAGAAGTACTTCATTGAGCAGATGAAGGAGCTTGTTGATGAAGAAAACGCACTTATCGCAGCCAAGGGCGCTATTCCCGAAAAGGACGTTCTTGCACAGGCTAAGAAGGACGGCTTCTCTGACAAGTACCTTTCACAGATACTTGATGTTCCCGAGAATGATATCCGTGCAAAGAGAACTGAGTACGGCATCGTTGAGACTTGGGAGGGCATTCACGTAAGCGGAACTCAGGACGCTGCTTACTATTATTCCTCCTACAATGGAACCGATAAGGATCCCGTTAACAACGACAGACCCAAGATAATGATACTGGGTTCAGGCCCCAACAGAATCGGTCAGGGTATTGAGTTCGATTACTGCTGCGTTCACGCTGCAAATGCTCTCAAGGAGCTGGGCTTCGAGACTATCATGGTAAACTGCAACCCTGAGACTGTTTCCACCGACTATGATACTTCCGACAAGCTTTATTTCGAGCCTCTCACTCTTGAAGATGTTCTTTCTATCCATGAAAAGGAAAAGCCCGTGGGCGTTATCGCACAGTTTGGCGGACAGACTCCCCTTAATCTTGCGGCTGACCTTAAAAAGGCAGGCGTGAACATTCTCGGAACAACTCCCGAGACTATCGACTTTGCTGAGGACAGAGACCTGTTCAGAGGCATGATGGAAAAGCTTGGTATCCCCATGCCAGAGTCGGGAATGGCTGTTACGGTTGACGACGCTCTCTCTATTGCAGAGAAGATCGGCTACCCTGTAATGGTTCGTCCTTCCTACGTTCTTGGCGGACGTGGAATGGAAGTTGTTCACGATGCTGAAAACCTTAGAGTTTATATGAATGCCGCTGTCGGCGTAACTCCCGACAGACCTATTCTTATAGACAGATTCCTGCACAATGCTCTCGAGTGCGAGGCTGACGCTATCAGCGACGGCGAGAACGTATTCGTTCCTGCTGTTATGGAGCATATCGAGCTTGCAGGTATCCACTCGGGCGACTCTGCCTGCATTATCCCCTCTCTTAACATTTCCGCAGAAAATGTTGCGACTATCAAGGAATACACCAAGAAGATCGCCAAGGAAATGGGCGTAAAGGGTCTTATGAATATGCAGTATGCTATCGAGGACGGCAAGGTATATGTGCTTGAAGCAAATCCCCGTGCATCGAGAACCGTTCCTCTGGTTTCAAAGGTATGCAATATCCAGATGGTAAAGCTTGCTACCCAAATAATCACTGCACCTATCACAGGCAAGTCCTCACCCGTGCCCGAGCTTCGTGAAAAGAAGTTCAAGCACTACGGTGTAAAGGAAGCCGTATTCCCCTTCAATATGTTCAGTGAGGTCGATCCTCTCCTTGGCCCCGAGATGCGCTCCACAGGTGAAGTTCTGGGAATGTCCGACAATTTCGGCGAGGCATATTACAAAGCTCAGGAGGCTACTCAGACAAGAATTGCGCTGGAGGGAACTGTTCTTATCAGCGTAAATGACAACGACAAGCCTGAGATAGTAAGCGTTGCAAAGGATTTTGAGGCTCTCGGCTTCAAGATAATCGCTACAGGCGGAACCTATGACCTGCTCACCAAGAACGGCATCAAGGCTGAAAAGATCTGCAAGCTCCAGCAGGGCAGACCCAACATTCTTGACGCTATCACCAACGGTGAGATAGATATCATCATCAACACTCCCGACAACAAGCAGGGTCTCGAGGACGACAGCTACATCAGAAAGAGCGCTATCCGCAAGCGTGTATTCTATGTTACTACCGTTGCGGCTGCAAAGGCTACTGTTGAGGGCATCAAGGCTGTAAGAAGCAGAGGTGCAAACACAGTCAAGTCTCTCCAGAAGTTCCACAGCGAGATTGAATGATATAGTCAATAAATAAAAAGGCTCCTTCCGATATGGGCTTTCATATCGGAAGGAGCCTTTTTTATGTGCTGTTTCGTACAGTAGGAAGATGCCCGGGCATATAGCCAATGGCAATTTTCTTTGCTTCATCGTCCCAGGTGAAATATACACGGATAAGCACCTGAGATTTTATGCCGTATTTTATGTGCTGATCCATAAGAAGTTTTCTGCCGTCAATGTTCATTGTGTAGTCGCTTTTATAGATTTTCAATGCTTCTTTTCCGCAGTTCTGGACTTCCCAGCCTGAGTGCTCGGCGTACAGGTCAAGGAGCTGTTTATCTATCCTGCCTGTTTTGAATTTAGCGTAACCGCTGAGAAAATATATGCCGTCGCAAAGGGTGGAAACGTCCAGACTTCCCGAATATTTTTTCAGCTCGCTTTTTGCCCGTGAGCTTATTTCAATGTATTCGCCGTACTCACGTTCCGCCCATTCCGCCACTGCGGATATTTCTGTGGGAAATTCAGCCGCTGCTTCGGCTTTGTCCTTGTAAAATTTTATTACAGATGCTGAATTATAGAACGCATCGCTTATTTTACGGTAACGCATTTCAAGTTCATTAAGGCTTGCGGAAAGCTGTGCAGCATTTTCCTCCGATTCACGAAGAAGCTTTCTGTACTGCCTTAGTTCATCGGAGGTCTGGTTGCCTGCGGCGGATTTCTGTTCCAGATCACGTATTTTATTTTTAAGTTCTCTGTTTTCCTGAGAAAGCAGATCGCATTTTTCCTCAATAGTGATGTTCTGCTTCTTCTTTTCCTTTATTTCCAGCAGTCTTGCATCACTGCCGAAAACCACATTGCCGAAATCAACGGTATTGCGCATGGGCAGAGAAAGAACTTTTTCCTTTATCCGACAGTAAAATTCATCAAAATCAGCAGATGATACGCTGTAAGGAAATCTTTCAATCACTGTGTTATGGTCGATGATAATAACATCTCCGCATTGCAGCTTCATATCCATTCGGTTATTGAAGATGCCGAAGCAATCCTCTTTTACAAAGCATATAAAGGCATATCCCACCGACTTCCGTGCAAGGCGTTGATAGTCAAATGTCCGAAGCCTGTCCGCTTTTTCATCGGTAATAGAAACAGCAGGCCTTTCAGAAATTTGAGGCTTTGCTTCCGAAATGGTATGATCTTTGTTTGCAAGCTTTGTTTCAAAGCCCAGGTGAGATATATCCACCCTGACAGAGGATAATTCATCTGCGGGTCTGAGACCGTACAGCGATAGCTGGATATCATCAAGACCGTATCCTTTTAATGCTGCCATATGTTTGCTCAGCAGAGCTTTCACATCGGCAGCTGATATTTCATGACATTCTTCCGCTTCATACGGTGCTTCCGCTGCTATTACCACGGGTATGTTGAACTTAGGGTCCTGCACTGCATCAATAAGGCGGTTTGCCTCAGACCTTGTGGTTATATCAAGCGGCTGACCGTTCATCTCATATTCGTTTCTGAGACCGATCATGGGATTTTGTGCCAGCATTTTAACTATTGCGGGGCGGAAAACCTTGCATGGCGCTGTTGTGTCCGATGGCTCGGAGCATATGGTCCGGATACCTATCTCAACGCAGTCGTTATGCAGCATGAAAGAAATTTCGGTGCGGAATGTCCTGCCGTTTACGGGAGGGCGCTCTCTGTCAGTGCCGGGATTTTCGCCCATATCAGTTTCCGTAAGCTCAAACGACCACACTCCCCTGCTTTCAATAAAAACAACGCTGATATTAAAGCCTATGCTAAGGCTGAATGACTGGAGCATATCAAACGACAGCAGATCATAGTTTTCCGGTTCGGGAAGCATTATCTGTTCGGGTAGGGTGTCAAAGCGTGAAAGCCTTGAACGCAGCCATTTCATTGTTTCAAGGATACATATTCGGAACATATCCTCTGCTGCCGAGCTGCTGCTTCTGGTGTAAGCATGGAGCTGATATGTGGGGTAACTTTTTATCTGACGAAGCTGTGTGGTAAGCATGATGACCGTCCTTTTTTGTACTTTTTATATATTGTATCACAGCACTTTGTTATTGTCAATATGGTTTGTTATAAGAAAAAGCAGCGGAAATGCGCTGCCGAAATGGGATATAACATCAGCCCCGAGCGTATGATGTGCAAGAAAAACGTTGCCGTGCTGGTTTTCGGAATACATTACGGCACGAGCAATCAGTTTGGATATGAGATAATCGCAGGTATCCAGACGGCTGCCATTGATAAGAATTACGAGGGTATCTTTTTCCTCGGATTTCGCCCGCATATTGACTTTATCGAGCGCAACCGTGGGCATAACATACCCATGGTAGTGCTTGATAACTACATCGAAAATCCCCTTGTGGCAAGAGTCGGCTGTGACAATGCCGACGGTATAACTCAGGCGGTGAAGTACCTTTATGCAAAAGGTCATCGGAAAATAGGTTTTCTTGGCGGCGAAGCTGACAGCATAGTTACCATCGAGCGAAAAAAAGCATATGCGGATAATCTGACTGCTTTGGGGATACCTGTTTCGGAAAGCATCATCAAGTACGGGCATTTCTCGGGCAAGGGCATCAAAAGAATGGTGCTGGATATTGCAAAGGAAAATGTAACGGCTATCGTCTGCATAAGCGATGTGCTCGCTTCAAACGCCATAAAGGAGCTTACAAAAGCAGGCTATCGTGTTCCGCAGGATATAAGCATCACAGGCTATGACAATCTGCCCATTTCCGAATGCTGCGTTCCTCCGCTGACAACTATTTATCAGAACAGACTTCACATTGGAAAAGCTGCATTTTTCACCCTGCAGCAGATAAAAAGCGGCATACAGATAAGAGCTTCATACACGGCTGGTGGAGCGAGGATCTGTGGCTGACATAAATCAGCATTGACAGGTCTGGCAATACAAAGCTATAATACTAATCTTCAATCAACCTACAGACAAATCCTCGGCTGAAATAAGCCCATTCTTCGTCAAGCTCCCTTGCCGGGCGGCAAGCCCGCCTGCGGTCGCTTTCCTTGACTGGTCTTATTTCATCTGTCGGCTTTGCCTATAGAGCGATTGAAGATTAGTATAACATTGGCACCGAAAAGGTCATCTGCTTAGGTACTTTTTGTTTATCTGATTTAAAAAGTAGGATAGTATTATTATATAGTGCTTTTTTGATAGAAATGCGTGGTCAAAAGCAGTATTATATAATCAGAAAGCAATAATGTGAAATATATAACGATTCATATTTTTGAAAGGACGGTAATTTTTTATGGCAAAGTGGCTTGATAATGCAGTATTTTATGAGATATATCCTCAATCGTTCAACGACACCAACGGTGACGGTATCGGCGATTTCAACGGAATAATCGAAAAGCTTGATTATATCAAAAAGCTGGGCTGCAACGCTATCTGGATAAATCCCTGCTTCGAGTCCCCTTTCGGCGATGCGGGCTATGATGTTTCCGACTACTGCAAGGTCGCTCCCAGATACGGAACTAACGAGGATCTCAGGCATCTTTTTGATGAGGTTCACAAGCGTGATATGCACGTTCTTCTTGACCTTGTTCCGGGTCATACAAGCGTTCAGCACAAGTGGTTCAAGGAATCAATGAAGGCTGAAAAGAATGAATACACCGACCGTTATGTATGGACTGATTCCATCTGAGAAAGCCCTCAGAATATGGGCAGCATAAGAGGATTTTCCGACAGAGACGGTACTTGTGCGGTAAACTTTTTCTCACATCAGCCTGCGCTAAACTACGGCTTCTATAAATGCGAGCGTCCCTGGCAGCAGCCTATGGACGCAGAGGGCCCCAAGGCAACTCTTGAAGCTATGAAGGACGTTATGCGCTTCTGGCTGGGAATGGGCTGCGACGGCTTCCGTGTGGATATGGCAGGCTCACTGGTCAAGAACGATGAGGACGGCAAGGGTACTATCAAGCTCTGGCAGAATGTAAGAGAATTCCTTGACAGGGAATTCCCCGAAGCTGCAATGGTATCAGAATGGGGCGAGCCTGACAAATCCATTCAGGGCGGCTTCCATATGGACTTCCTGCTCCACTTCGGTCCGTCTCATTATAATGACCTTTTCCGCTGCGAGGAACCTTTCTTCTCCGACAGAGGCAAGGGCGATGTTTCCGAGTTCGTGGCAAAGTATAAGGAGAATTACGAAAAGTCCGAGAAAAAAGGGCTTATCTGCATACCCTCGGGCAATCACGACATGGACAGACTGGCACGCACTATCAAGGGTGATAACCTGAAAATTGCCTTTGCATTCCTGCTTTCAATGCCAGGAGCGCCTTTTATCTACTACGGCGACGAGATCGGCATGAGATATGTTGAGGGTCTAACCTCTGTTGAGGGCGGCTACGGCAGAACAGGTTCACGCTCCCCCATGCAGTGGGACAGCACCACAAATGCAGGCTTCAGCTCCGCACCCAAGGAAGCGCTGTACATCAGGCAGGACGAAAGTGCCGACAGACCCACCGCTGCTGCCGAAATGGCAGATGAAAATTCTCTGTGGCATGAGATAAACAGGCTTATAGAAATAAGGCAGTCCCACAAGGCACTTCTCAGCAAGGGCGAGATAGAGTTTGTATATGCCGAAAAGAACAAATATCCTCTTGCATATGTAAGAAGCAGCGGTGACGAAAAGATACTTGTTATCATCAATCCCGCTGACAGAGAGGTTTCCTTTGAAAGCAATCCTTCGCTTGGTGAAAGCATTTACAGCTTCGGCGGCAAGGCATCTGCCGAAAACGGAATTATCACTGTTCCCGCCAAGAGCGCAGGATTTTATACTGTTAAGTAAGAACCTGTCTTCATAAGAAATGTGTGCGGATTTTCGAGCATAATTTTGTTGCAGAGTAGGCAAAAATCCGCAGGCGGGCTTTCGCCCAGCAAGGATTTTTAACGCAGTCTGCGGCAAAATTTGCCGAAAAGACGTGCGCATATGCTTGTGAAGACGGGTTCTAATAATCAAATATTCTGAATATCCTTTTAAATCGCAGAGGTCAATACCGACTTCTGCGATTTTTTATACATAAAATCTTATGAGATTTTGTTGCAAATATACAACTTTAACAAATCATTCCCAAATAGCTTGACATTACAGTTAGCGTATGGTAACATATAGCTGTGACCAAAATGAATAGAAACGGTCACAGAAATGAGGTGTGCTAATGCCGATAGCTTTTACAGAAGAAGAAATGACAAAACTGCGGCATGAACTGATACTTGCGGGAATAAGGCTCAGCAGAGAGATGGGACTGCAAAGAATGTCTGTGGAGAAAATAACCTCCGTTGTGGGAATAGCCAAGGGCAGCTTTTACATTTTCTTTGACTCCAAGGAGGACTTTATCCTTGAAATTGCGGATTATGCAAACAGAGAAACAGAGAAAATGCTGCTTGCCGCACTGAAC
>ULUL01055955.1_pt1 | contig 19571 bp, 19 predicted proteins | sample 1958481 | NCBI WGS metagenome assembly ULUL01 (sample SAMEA4835759, study PRJEB28245) | human gut metagenome | biome: gut microbiome; material: fecal sample | place: Denmark | collected 2008 | reverse complement strand
AGGTCACCTTCGCAGACGTCGCCGGCTGCGACGAGGAGAAGGCCGAGCTGCAGGAGGTCGTGAACTTCCTCAAGAACCCGCGCGCCTACACCGACATGGGCGCGCGCATACCCAAGGGCGTGCTGCTCGTCGGCCCTCCGGGCACGGGCAAGACCCTCATCGCCAAGGCCGTCGCGGGCGAGGCGGGCGTGCAGTTTTTGTCCATCTCCGGCTCCGACTTCGTGGAGCTCTACGTCGGCGTAGGTGCCTCGCGCGTGCGCGACCTCTTCGACCAAGCCAAGAAGGTGGCCCCGGCCATCATCTTCATAGACGAGATAGACGCCGTCGGCCGCCAGCGCGGCTCCGGCCTCGGCGGCGGACACGACGAGAGGGAGCAGACCCTCAACCAGCTGCTCGTCGAGATGGACGGCTTCACGAACAACGAGGGCGTCATCGTCATGGCCGCCACGAACCGTGACGACATCCTGGACAACGCCCTGACCCGCCCGGGCCGCTTCGACAGGCGCGTGTATATCGGCCTGCCCGACATCCGCGGCCGCGAGGCCATCCTGCGCGTCCACGCCCGCGGCAAGCCCCTGGGCGACGATGTGGACCTCAACTCCATCGCCCGCGGCACGCCCGGCTTCTCCGGCGCGGACCTCGAAAACCTGCTCAATGAAGCCGCGCTCATGGCCGTCTCGAACGGCCGGCGCTTCATCACCTCCTACGAGATCGAGGAGGCCATACGCAAGGTCCAGATGGGCCCCGAGAAGAAGAGCAAGCTCATGAGCGACAGGGCCAAGAAGCTCACGGCTTACCACGAGGGCGGCCACGCCGTTGTCTCCGAGTTCCTGGAGCATACGGACCCCGTCCACTATATCACCATCATCCCCCGCGGGCCTTCTGGCGGCGCGACCTACTTCCGGCCCAAGGAGGACCTTGAAAACTTCCACTCCTACGCCGAGCTCTTTGAGAACATCGTCGTTTCCCTCGGCGGGCGCGTGAGCGAGAAGCTCTTCCTGGACGACATTTCCACCGGCGCCTCCGGCGATATCCAGCAGGCGACGAGCCTTGCGCGCGCCATGGTCACACAGTTCGGCATGAGCGACAGGCTCGGCCCCATCAGCTACGACTCATCCGGCCACAGCATCTTCATCGGCCGCGATTTCGGCACGACGAAGAGCTATTCCGAGGAGACCGCCGCCATCATCGACGAGGAGGTCAAGCGCATCTTCGATGAGGCCAGCGCCAAGGCTGAGAGCATTCTCACCGAGCACGCCGACACGCTCAAGGGCGTCGCGGAGTACCTGCTCGCGCACGAGAGCATGGAGGGCGACGAGTTCAGCTACTTCTGCCGCCACGGCGAGATGCCGCCCAAGAAGCAGCCGCCCCGCATGCGCGACAACACCATCGAGCCGCCCGCGAGGCACATCAGCTACACCTTCGACGAGCCGGCGAATCCCCCGGCCATAGAGGCCGAGGAGCCGAAGCCCGAGACCGAGCTGAAGCCCGAGACGGAGCCGAAGCCCGAGACCGAGCCCGCAGGCGAAAACCCGGAGCAAGAGAATAAGTGACAGACCAGGGCGGGGAGCGATTCCCGCCCTGAAACTGCGGGAACGGGGCCTGGCCCCGCGCCCGGAAAAATGAAGGGCTGAGGCTTATGTGTACAAGCATAGCTTTCCCGGAGCGCGAGCTCTACGGGCGCAACCTGGACCTTGAATACCACTTCGGAGAGAGGATAGTCGTAACCCCGCGCGGCCATGCCTTCAGCTTCCGCCACCTGGAGCCGATGGACAGGCACTACGCGATGATAGGCATGGCGACAGTGGCGGGGGACACGCCGCTCTACGCAGAGGCCGTGAACGAGAAGGGCCTCTATATGGCGGGGCTTTACTTTCCCGGCAGCGCCTGCTATTTCGAGCGCCCCGCCGAGGGCAGGCTCAACGCCGCGCCCTGGGAGCTCATACCCATGATATTGGGCGGCTGCGCCACGCTGGCCGAGGCCCGCGGCGTTTTGGAAAGGCTGCGCGTGCTTGCCGAGCCTTTCGCGCCCGGCTACCCCCTTGCCGCGCTGCACTGGCAGATTGCGGCGCGGGACGGCTCCCTTATAGCGGAGCCCAGGCAGGACGGGTTGAGGCTCTATGAGGACAGGCTGGGCGTCCTGACTAACGAGCCGCCCTATCCCCAGCAGCTGCTGAACCTGAGCGGCTACCGCGGCCTGTCCCCTGAGCTGATGGAAAACCGCCTTTGCCCGGGGGTGGAGCTGCCCGTGTACGGCCAGGGCCTGGGCGCCTTCGGCCTGCCGGGGGACGCCTCCCCGATGTCCCGCTTCGTGCGCATGAGCTTCTTCAAGAGCCATGCGGACATGGGACAGGACAGGCCGGAGGAGATAAGCAGGTTTTTCCGCCTGCTCGACTCCGTCGCCATGGTGAAGGGCAGCGTCGTCACGCCCGAGGGCCGGTTGGACGAGACCATCTATTCCTGCTGCGCCGACGCCCGCGAGGGGGTCTACTACTACAAAACCTGCGACAGCTGCTGCGTTCACGCCGTGCGCATGGACACCGGGGCGCTAGACGGCGCGCAGCTGGCCGTATACACGCCGGAGAGCCGCCCGCAGTTCCGCTTCGCGGAGTGACGGGCGTGAAGCTGAAATACGTGGAGATCAAGGAGAGCGGAGAGAAATGAAGCTAGGTATCGGCGTTCAAAGGCCGGATTCTATATCTCCATACCTCTCCATAAACACCGCTAAAGCCTGATATAGCGCGATTTTACGCAAAACCAACCAAATTATAACTTCATATTTCTCTATGCAGTCCCACGCGGAAATGGCGTAAAAATGGCGTAGAGGAATCGGCTGTTTTGCAGATGAAAAGAGCACTACTACTTTTAGAAAACACAAGATGAGCACGGCCTATACAAACGGGCCGTGCTCATCTTTTTTATACGATCAAATGGTTTCGTGCTTACTTGTCATCGCTATTGGCGGGATTCTGACGAAAATCTTCCTGAACGCCTTCGTTCAGATCAAAGCACATGGTTTTCGCGTCAGCAACCCAGAAACCGCGAACGCGGTACCTCTTGCCCGGAACCCAATCCTCGCCCGTGGCGGCGCGGAGCGGTTCCAGCAAATTCTTGCTGGAAATCGTCACAACGCCTTTCTGTTCGCCCCGCGGCTTGGAGAACTTAAAGCCCTTCGGCTCGTTGCTCTTGCACATACGGATCGCAAAAACCCTCGCCTTGGCATCCAGCAGGCACAGCACATAAGCCGGATAACCCAGATCCTCCAGCACCTTCTTGCTGAAGGTGACGCCGCTCTGGTTGAGGTACATATCCGGGTAAGCGTTGATGTTGGAGTCAATCGTTTCAAAATTCAGAGAAGAAAAATCAAAGTTCATTGGTAAAATCCTTTCATTTCGTGTTATCCTGTGTGTCATCGACAATTTTCATAAATTCCTGCCGTTCAGCAGGAGACCACCGGGAATCCAGAATCAGATACCCTTTGAACAGACCATCTTTGACGCGGTGAGCGACAAAACGGTTGCTCAGTAAACGCAGTTTAGTTTGATGGGGCGAAGTGTGCCGCTCGGATAACAGCTTTTGTACTTTCAGCCAGTCCTCTTTTTTGATAATTGCTGTATGGTGATTTTCCTTGAAGTACATATTCAGGTCTGTATTTTTCACAGACTTGTGGGTGCGGAAATCCTTGGTGTAGGTTTTCTGCATCAAGGCATCGCCACAGTATTTTTCGTTTCGGAGGATGCTGCGGACGGTACCGGCAGACCAGCTATCGTTGCCCATAGGGGATTTGATCCCCTGTTCGGTCAGTGCAGCCGCAATCTCAGACGGCGTTCCCCCTTCCAAGCAACTTTCGTAGATGTACTCAACAATCCTCGCCTCGGTCGGCTCAATCACCAAGCGTCCAAAATGGTCGCGGTAGAATCCCAGCGTATTCTGTACAGAGAATTTGTAAATTCCCTCAGCCATTCGCCAGCGAATACCCGCTTTAATGGCCTCGCTTTTTTGCTGGGACTCCATTTCTGCCAGCGCGGACAGAAGAACGATTAACAGATTGTTCTTTCCATCGCCTGTGTAGGTGATGTGCTCCGTCTCAAATTCCACCGAGACAGGGGGATTCAGCGCCGATAGAATATTCAGATTGTCCAGTATATCCACAATATTCCGGCCAAAACGGCTGATGCTCTTGGTAAGGATCAGATCAATTTTCCCGTCTACTGCATCGGCAATCATTTTTTGAAAGCCAAGACGTTTTTTGACGGTTGTGGCACTGATACCTTCGTCCTGATAGATTTCTACCAGCTCCCAGTCGGGATTACCTTCAATCCGCTGGGTAAAATGCCGGACCTGCATATCAAAACTGCCAACCTGTTCTTCTTCCTGTGTGCTGACGCGGCAGTACGCCGCAACACGCAGTTTTGGGCGCTCTTGCTGTACTTCCTGCAACTTTTTAGGGGGAATCACAATCACGCCGTTGCTGCGCTGATTTTCCGCAATTTCGTCCTGCATGAGCTTCCGCCGCTGCTCCCTGCGCTCGGCACGGCTGCTATACTGACGGGCCGATTCTATCTTCTTGGGGTCAAGCGGTTTTGCCATATCCTGCCTCCATCGAATTTACAGCCTTTTTCCCGTGCTGCATGGGTATGCCACCTCCTTTGCGCAAATTTGTCTTTTCACCTGTATCGCCTCCCTGCGCGTTTATTTATGACAAGCCCTGCGGGACGAGTCCCCACAGGGTAGTCACCATAAGAAAAGGCAGCAGATTTCTCTGCTGCCCCATCAGAAAACATAAGATGCGGTTATTCACTTGTTATAGGGCTTCAACTGTCTCCAAAAACTGCCCCATACTCACCGCTCCATGCGGCAGATTTTCCTCGTCCCGGAACACCATGTAATAGCGGTACTGGTTCCCCGCAGCATTCCGCCAAGCCGCACCCAGCTCAATCTTCTCGCGGCTGTCGTCGTTTTTTAGGTGTTCGCCCTTGGTTTCTGCAAGGATGATCTTACCACTCTTGGTCATAATCATAATATCCGGGTAGTGGTTGAAGTACCCATTGATGGCAAACCCGTGCCGGGCAATATTCCGGTGCCACCACAGCACATTGGGTATGGCCGTCAGCCGCTTCACCAAATCCTGTTCCAGCGCGTTCATGTCCTCCTCGGCTTCATAGAGTGACCTTCCGTAAATCGCCGTACTGTTTGTAGGATGGATTGCCGATGGCAGACGGCAAGACGGTTCGCACACGATTTTGCCCCGGTCAAGCCATGTAAAGAAAGTCTCCTTATAGTGCTGATCCAGCAGAGTCTCGATTTTAGCTCGGATTTTTGCGGCAAAGCCCAGCGGGGCTTTTTCCATCGCGGCAAGCTGTTCCCGATCCATCCCGTCCACAATGAGATTGACATAGGCGCGCAAATCGCCGCCATCCACCATGTTCAGCTTGTCCAACTGGTGAATCATCATGTCCTTGCACTGGCGCACGCGGCTTTCCGGGGGTAAACTGCTGAAATACTCCTTGAAATACCGCTGGTCGGCAGCTTCCATCTGGTAAGCCCTCGGCACACTGCGGCCAGTTTCCACATCGACTTTGACGATCTCATCGTCCGCTGCGGCAAAATCAATGTCGTATGCCTTGCCTTTCAGGGTGAAGCCGTCTGCAAGCATTTCCTTGCTCAACAGCACCTTATCCCCATCGGTAAACAGGGACTGCGGGATCACTTGGAAAAATTGTGGGATCAGCAGGCCGTCCACGCTTTCCTGATATTGAGGGATGATGTGGAATGTGTTCACCTTGTCGCGTACCTCCCACGGCAGAGCGGCTGCAAACGGGTCGTTGTCCGCGCCCTGCACCGCCTGATTGTATGCGTCGCCCGCCTGCTGGGCCTCAGCAAGCATACTGTCCGCTTTCGGGGCGGATTCCGGCGAATTTTCGCTCTCTCTGCGCCGTTGCAGCTCTGCCCCGATGGATTTCCCGTCCAGCCCAGCAAAATCCTCCTGCAAGGCTTCCGGCTCGATTATGGGAAGCTGCTCCGGTACTGGTGCGGGCTTGGCCGGTTCTACCGGTTCGGCAAGGCGGTAATCCCTGTCGCTGAATCCGGCGCTGTTCAGTCCTCGGATGATCTGCTGGACCGTATCGTTAAAGTCATTGGAGGAAGTCAGCACATAGGACATATTCAGGGCCTTTGCTCTGTGCTCGGCGGTGTAGGGCAGGCGCAGAATACGCCCTAAAATCTGCTCCACATCCACCTGACTGGTTTTGTTGGCAAGGGAAGCCAGAATATAGGCGAACGGGCAGTCCCAGCCTTCTTTCAGGGCGTTTACCGTGATGATGTACCGCACCGGGCAATCCGGGGACAGCAAGTCCACATTTTTCAGCTCATTCACATCGGCGGTGCGGATGGCAATATATTCGGCGGGAATCCCGGTGTTCACCAGCTCCGCCCGCAGTTTTTCAAAAGTGGTCGCGTCTTCCTTGCCCTTCGGCTGGGCTTGGAACAGGGCGATAGGGCGTATGTACTTTCCGCCGTTCTGATATTCTGCCGTGGCGATTTCTTCCAGTTTGTCCCGCAGGTCAATCGTGTCCATCAGCACCTCGGCCTGACTGTCCCTGTTATAGACAATCACCGGCAGCTTGACCATGTGCTCCGCTTTGAGCTGCACCGCATCCACATAGGAGATGATGTTGCTGCGCTTCTTGGGGGTAGCGGTCAAATCCAACACAAAGCAGGGGTTGAAATTGGCGAGCATCTCAATGCTCAGTTCCGACCGGGCGTGATGGCTCTCGTCCACGACCACCAGTGGGTTGAGCTGGTTAATGACCTGGAACAGCGCCGTCTCGTCTGCCTTTTCAATGGGATTTTCTGGCGCGCCCAGCACCTTGGCAAAGGCGGCAAGGTTGCTGTTTTCCTGATAGGCTTTCAAGCCCTCCTTGCCCCGCCCACGGAAGGAATCGTAGGACAGCACCATAATGGAGAGCTGTTCGGTGACGGAGGTAGGGTTGAAGTTCTGTCCGTTCAAAAGCTCCTGCTTGGTATAGACTTCCACCCGCCCGCCAAAATCCACATCGATTTTCTGCCGGTAGGGGTGGCGCGGGTCTTTCAGGGCTTTGACCGTCTGCGTCAAAATTGCATCGGACGGAACCAGCCACACTACCGCTTTTGTCTTGGTGAACGGCAGCGCGTCAAACACAGGCCGGACAGCGTTGCAGGCAAGAAAGGTTTTCCCGCCACCAGTGGGCACCTTGAAGCAGAGATTGGGGACGCCGGGCAATACATCCTGATAGATGCCCAGCGTGGGCGCGCCCTTCTCCTGCCAAAAGAGGCGGAAGGAGGCGATATAATCCTTGGTTTCGTCCAGCAATTCCAGATAGCGGTTCAAATCGGCGATGACCTGCCGCTGATAGGTTTTCAGTTCCATGTATGTCGCCTCCTTACAAGCGGCTGATGTCGCGGGGAATTTTCTTGAAAACAATCCCCATCTGCGACAGTTTGCTGTCATCGATGGAGCAGCGGTCGGCGTAAATCACGGTGCCGCCTGCTTTTTCGGTGACGGTAGCCAAGAAGTCATAGTCCAGCACCGTGATCCGCTGCGGCTCGTAGTAGAAGTAATAGCCGGTGTCGTTGTGCTGGCCGAGGTAATAGGGGCTGTCCCCAGCGTCGGGCGTATAGGGCGTTTTGGTCTCCATGAACCAGATGTACTCCCGGATTTTTTCGGGGGCAACGGCTTCGTTCAGGTTTTCGCCGATGAGCAGCGGCTCGCCCAGCTCGTAGTAGCTGAAACTGCCGCCGGTGCCATCCACCGCGTTCTTGCCCTCGCCATAGCCACGGATGACCCGGCGCACACGCTCGGCAGTGATGCTGTCGGCGTAGTCCATCATCTCCACCAGGATGAATTTGCGGTGACCCCCGTCTGCCTTGTTCATGTTAAGGACAGCATGGGCGGTGGTGCCGGAACCGGCGAAGGAGTCAAGAATAATGGAATCGGGCTCAGAGGCAATTTGTAAGATACGCTCAATAAGGCGGGAGGGTTTAGGCGTATCAAATCCCTCAATCCCTATCTTTTTTAATTCCATTGAAGCACCCTGCGTGTGATTAACATCATCGTAATGCCATAGAGTTCTATTAACCACCCCTTGATGACCAGATAAAAATTTTTTGAATCTCGGGTATTTTGCTTTCCCATCTACTCCCCAATAAAGCAAATTGTTCCGTAAATGCTCTTCGCATTGCTCCTTAGAATATGCCCATACAGCCGTTTCTTTCGGCCAAACTTCCTCTCCGGTGTTAGGATTTATTATTGGATAATATAAGCTGGGCCTTGCCTCTTTTGATTTATTGCATGTGTATGTTGCTGAATTCCAACACCCACGCGGATCATTATCTGGATTCTGATAATTTTTTAGCTGCTTTTCTGTTAATGGCAAGCGGAACGGCCGCCATATATTCTTGTTCTTGGCAAAGACAAGAATATATTCGATGTCATTGCTAAAATATTTGGCATCATTAGACGGAGATGCTTTCTTGAACCAAGATATGTAATCAATAAAATTAGCACTTCCGAATATCTCGTTACAAATTAAATGTAATGAGCTTAATTCTGTGCTATCAATGCTGATAAAGATTGCCCCATCCGCCGCCAGCAGCTTTTGCAGCAGTTTCAGCCGGGGGTACATCATGCACAGCCACTTGTCGTGGCGGGAGAGGTCCTCGCCCTCTTTGCCTACCACTTCGCCCAGCCACTTCCTGATCTTGGGATCGTTCACATTGTCGTTGTACACCCAATTCTCGTTGCCGGTGTTGTAGGGCGGATCGATGTAAATGCACTTTACCTGCCCCTCAAACCGGGGCAGCAAGGATTTGAGGGCTTCCAGATTGTCCCCGTGGATAATCATATTCTCACTGCCGTTGTCCTCGGTGTGCTGGCCATTCTCGTCAAAGCTGTATTGGCGTTCCAACACCCGGAAGGGCACCTCCTGATGATGGTTGATGACCTTCTCTTTTCCAATCCATTCCAATGTTGGCATGGGTCGTTCCTCCCTATCGCTGTTGTCGCAAATGACCTTTCCCGTATCGGGAGGGCCGTATTTTGTCTAATCGAACCCGAACCGTGTTGCGGGCATCTTAATTTCGAGTGCAGTTCACTGTCAGCCAACCAGCGTTTTCAGCACATCTATGATCTGGCTATACTCAATGTGGGCGGCGTAGGCAAATTGCTTGCGGTACTTCTCCCACATGGATTTGAGTTCCCGGCTGCTCTCAATGTTGTGCAGAATGACGGGCACATCCGCAATCTGACGAGCTGTGCCGCGATGGGTTGCGGTGGCACTTAACGCTTCGGTAAACACAGCCTTATCAAATTTCTGTGTGGTTGCCAGAATGTACGCATCGTAAAAATCTCTGGGGCGGGTATTGAACACGCCGCGCCGCAGGATAGTTTCCACTTTTTCCGCCATAACGGTTTCGATGTTGTATGCCCACAGCTCATAGGATTCTTCGTCATCGAAAATTTCAGAAAACTGGTACTGTACCGCATGGGGAGTGATAGCATCACCGGTGGACACATCAATGCTCAGCGGAGTAATCAGCGTGTCAAAATGGGCGTTCAGCATCACCCGATAGCCGCCGTAAATATCATCCTCCCGGATGGGCGAGATTTTACCAACCTCAAAGGTCACGCCGTCATCAAAGGGCACGGCGGCCACCTGCTCCAATGCGCTGCGGATGGCCTCCGGGGTCAGAGGCAGGTTTTTCAGCGTAGTGTCCAAATCCATCGTCGCCCGGTTGTCCAGCCCTACGATGGCCGCTACCAGCATTCCGCCTTTCAGCACAAACTTGTCTTTATATGTGGAGGCCGCAAGGCGGACGAGAAGCCGCTCGAACATATAGTTCTGCAAAATGACCTGCGCCGGGATATTTTTCCGCTTGGCGATGTTGCGGATTTTCGCTTTCAGGCTCATGGCATTGCTCACAGTAGCACCTCCAAATATTGGCGCAGTACGCCCGACACCCGCATCTGACGGGCGTACTCATCCAGCCGGTTCAAATCCTTCTTTGGGCTGACAGCGTATTGTTTCAGCGCCGATAAAAATGTCTCTGTCCCGATCTTGTTGCGGCTGCGGATCACATCACAGATGGTGCGCTCCAAATCGTAGCAGGGAACGGGGTTTCCGGCGGGGGTTTGCAGCATTGTTTTGCCCAGCTCGAACAGCTCCGGTTTGATGTAGTACACCTTGCACTCCGCTTTGATGGCCGCAGACGGGATGCAGCCGGAGGGCGCGGTTACGGTGTGCTCAAAGGGTGTCCGGTCGGAAATCCCGTGAAGGAACAGCGCCGTTTCATGGGAAAAAATAATCTTTCCAGACCGGCGGCTAATGGACAGCAACTCGTCCTGCATATCTTCCGGGAGCACATACTGCCCCTTGACAATACGGTGAATCTTTTCCGCCTTGCACAGCTTATAGAGCATTGCTTTGGAAATGCCGCGCTGCGCCGCTGTTTTCGTTTCGATAATGCCGCCGTTTTTATTTGCAATCGCAGCAAGTTCTGTCATATAGTCCATCCGCTCACCTCGCAGCAACAATCTGATAATAGTATATCTAAAATCACGATGATAGTCAACATCTGCATTGACAACATGGAGATAAAATCAGAGTTGATATTATGATGCAAGTCAATTTTTCTTGCGAATTAGTAGGGGTTTGGGTACGCCCAACAAGAGAAAATGAGCGAACCGGCTAACTGGCCGGAACGCTCATTTCGCCGGTGTGTACGGACAGCGGCTGTGCTTGCTGTTCTCTCAAATCTCATATCCGCAGAACATGATGCTTCCGCTTTTTCCAAAGCCGGGAGCATTTTATTTTCACTTTTTTCAGGCAGACCCCTGTTTTTCTCGGAGAAAATGTCCGTTGTAAAGTGAGAGAGAAATTTTTTCTGAGCAGGTACCAAGTTTTTGCCCGAAACTGTCCGTTGAAATATGAAAGGGGATATTTTTTCGAGTGTCCCCCCCAATCCGCAAAAAATTGTCCGTTGTAGTTTGAGGAGGCGAATATCCAATGGCTGAACGCACAAGACCGATCCGCATCGAGTTTTGCGTCACCGAGCAGGAGCGGCGGCTCATCCAAAACAAGATGGCGCAGCTCGGCACCAGGAACATGGGTGCATATCTCCGCAAGATGGCGATTGACGGTTACATCATCAAGGTGGATTACACCCAGCAGAAGAAACTGGCCGCAGCCGTCAGCCGGGCTGCCAGCAATATCAACCAGATTTGCCGCCGCATCAACAGTACCGGGCATTTCTATGCTGAGGATGTTACGGAGCTGAAAGAACGGCAAGCCGAGATTCGGTCGCTGCTCAAAGAGACCCAGCGAAAGGAACTGTAATGACAGGAGATCCTACTATGCCGCGTATGAGTAAAAAACGAAAAGAAGAATGGGCGTTCTTCCTGAATGACCGAGGACGCATCGCCTATAACGCCTTGTGCCGCAGGTGCGTCCACAACTGCAAACAAAGTTTCCGTGCTGCGGTGATCATCTGTCCGCATTACCGCTCCAAAACGATCCCGCCGTCCACCTTAATTGCCCTGTGGCAGAGAGAGGAAGTGATGCACCATCTACTACAAAACCGATACCCCGCTGCCGCCTTTCGTGCCGTTGCCTCGGTTTATCCTTCGAGGCGAATACTCAATTAACGCCAAACTGCTCTATGCCCTTCTTCTGGGGCGCACACAGCTCTCCCAAAAATCCGGCTGGGTGTCGGAGGATGGGGATGTCTATGTGATCTACACCATCCGGCAGATGGCGAATGACCTGAACCGGAGCGAACGGACAGTCAAGGCCGCGCTGGCTGAGCTGGAAAATGCGGGCCTCATCACCCGCGTCCGACAGGGCTGGAACCGGGCAAACCGTATTTTCCTGCAACTGCCCGATGAGGTGCAGCTTTCTTCCCGTCCAGAGGGCAAGTTCTGCCCAATGGATGGGCTGGAATCTTCCCCTTGCATGGGGCAAAATTTGCCCATAAGTAAGAAAGAGAAGAAGAAAACAGATTCCAGTCAGAATAACAGGAGGGAGAACGCCTGCCGCTGTTTTGGGCAGTATCAGAATGTTTTTCTTTTGGACAGTGAACTGGCTGAACTGCAATCGACATATCCAGACCAGTATGAGGACTACATCAACCGACTGTCGGCCTATATGGCATCCAGCGGAAAGCACTATGCCAACCATTACGCTACAATCCGCAAGTGGCTGGACGAGGGCAGCAAACCGAAGCCCGGTAAAAATTACGACTATACAGAGACCTATGAGGAAGGAGAATGTCTGTGAATGTGAACCCGATTATGGCTGCAATCGTTGAGGCAGCAGAGACCCTAAACACCGCCCCGGAGGATTACATCAACCCAGATGACGGGCTGAAATACTGCGGCAAGTGCCACACGCCCAAAGAAGCCTATTTCCCCGAACAGTACCGCAAAAACGGGTTGAACAAGCACCCGATTGCCTGTAAATGCGCGGCTGAGGAACGTGCGCGGCGCGAAGCAGAACAGCGGGATCTGGAACGGTTGAACCGGATTGCCATGCTCCGCTCCGAAGCGTTCCGGGACATTCCCGCCGCCGGATGGCGGTTTGAAAATGCCGAAGTGATGACCCCACAGCTTGTTAAAGCAAGAAGATATTCCGAAAACTGGGATGCTTTCCGCCAGGATGGAACCGGGCTGCTTCTGTTCGGCAATGTAGGCACCGGAAAATCCTATGCGGCGGGATGCATTGCCAACGCCCTGATTGAAAGAATGGTTTCCGTCCTGTTTGTCGGGCTGTCCGATGTGGTGAACCGGATGCAGGGCAATTTCGGCGCTGACCGGGATGCCTACATGAAAATGCTGATGCGTCCAGAGCTGCTGATTTTGGATGACCTGGGCGCGGAACGGAATGCCAGCTTCGGTAAGGAGCGCGTGTTTGATGTGGTCAACAAGCGGTTGTTGACCGGCAAACCGATGATCGTCACTACCAATATCCCGCTCTCTGTGATGCAGAAAACCTCTGATCTGGACGAGCGCCGTATCTATGACAGGGTTTTGGAGGTCTGCGTCCCCATACAGTTTAACGGTGAGAATTTCCGAAAGGGCAATGCCGCGGAAAATGTGAAGCGGGCAGCAAGAATTTTGAATCAGGAAAATTGACGAACTTCTATTCTACGAAAGGGGCAATCAAATGGAAAATTCCATCGGCAAGGTGCCGATCCACCTGAAAATGACACTCACGGCAAAAGAAGCCGCTGAGTACAGCAATATCGGAATCAATAAAATCGACAGTATGCTGCGTTCGCCAAACTGCCCGTTCGTGCTTTTTGTGGGCAGCAAAGAATTGGTGAAGCGCAAAGAGTTTGAACAGTACATCAGTCAGGCGCTTGTGATCTGACCTTGCATTTGAAAAATTCGCGGAGAAGCCTTGAGGAAAAGAGCACCATGCGCTATACTATACAATGTAGTAGTGTGCTCTTTTCTTCTCTGCGGGAAAGGAGCTCGTCCATGGGAAAGAATCTCAAGGGAAAAGACTGCGGTAAGGGTATCTACCAAAGAAAGGACGGATTGTATAGCGCACGATTTGTTGATAGAGCCGGGAAGCGGCATGAGAAGTATTTTCAGACGCTGCCCGAGGCGCGGAACTGGATTGAGGACGCAAAGTACGCCGATAAGCATGACGATGTGTTTGTCGCTACCGATACGACAGTGGATGAATGGTTTGAGTTCTGGATTGAAAATATTGTCGGGGATCTGGCTCCCAACACGCTCAGAAATTACCGGGAACGCTATGCCCGCAATATTCAGCCGGTGATCGGAAAGATGCTGATCGCCAATGTAAAACCAATGCACTGCAAAAAGGTGTTTATCCAGATGGATGCGGATTACGCAGGTTCCACCATTCGTCAGGCATACATCACAATGGGGACAATGTTTAAGGCGGCGAAGATGAACGACCTGATTGCAAAGCACCCCATGGATGGCGTTCGGTTTTCAAAGCCCGTTCGCGCTGTGGATGATATTCACTATCTGACGCGGGAGGAACAGCGCCTATTTCTCGAAACAGCACGGCGCTCCCACAATTACAACCAGTATGCGCTCATCCTTGAGACCGGATTGCGCACCGGAGAAATGATTGGCTTAACATGGGACGCAATCGACTTTGAGCGCCGGACGCTTACGGTGAACAAGACCTTGGAGTTTCGTCACGCACAGAAAGTTTGGCGTGCTGGTCCTCCCAAAACTCAGCAGAGCTATCGCACCATTCCTTTGACGGATAAAGCGTATGACATTCTGAAAGAGGTATGGGATAGCCGGAGCGGCAGAAAAGAATCCCTGCTGCTGTCGCAAACGCTGGAATATATGGACAGGCGCACCGGCGTTACTTCCCGGCTTGTGATGCGTGATCTGGTCTTTATCAACTGGCGCACAGGGGAACCGGCGAAAAACAGTTCCTATGATACCCACCTCTATAAGCTTTGCGATGAAGCGGGGATCAACCGTTTTTGTATGCACGCGCTGCGCCATACCTACGCAACCCGTGCGATTGAAAGCGGAATGCAGCCGAAAGTGCTGCAAAAGCTGCTGGGACACGCCAGCATCAAAACCACAATGGATCGGTATGTCCACGTAACCGATGAAACGCTGGATCAGGCGGTCAAGCAATTTCAACTTAGCAGCGTATGTTGATATAACTTAATACAAGTCGATGCGCAAATGGCGTAAAAATGGCGTAGCCACCAAAACGCCAAAGCGCGAAAACCTTGTAAATACGGCATTTTTTAAGGAGATGTAGAGATATATGAAGCTAGGTATCGTCGGCCTGCCCAACGTGGGCAAGAGCACGCTGTTCAACGCCATAACGAACGCCGGCGCGGAGAGCGCCAATTATCCCTTCTGCACCATCGAGCCCAATGTCGGCATGGTCACCGTGCCGGACGAGCGGCTGGACTTCCTGGCGGAGCTCTACAAGCCCAAGAAGTACACGCCCGCCGTCATCGAGTTCGTGGACATAGCCGGGCTCGTGAAGGGCGCCTCCAAGGGCGAGGGCCTGGGAAACAAGTTCCTGGAGAACATACGCCGCACGGACGCCATTGTCCACGTTGTGCGCTGCTTCGACGACGAGAACATCATCCACGTCGAGGGCGGGGCGGATCCCAGGCGGGACATAGAGATAATCGAGCTTGAGCTCATCATGGCCGACATGGAGCTTGTCGAGCGCCGCATAGAGAAGGCCAAGAAGGCCGGCAAGGGCGGAGACAAGAAGTTCCTGCACGAGGCCGCCGTGTTCGAGGGCTTGCTGGCGCACCTGAACGAGGGCCGCAGCGCCCGCAGCTACGACTGCTCCGAGGAGGAGCGGGAGCTCATCGCCACCTGCGATCTGCTGAGCCTCAAGCCCGTCATCTACGCCGCGAACCTCGACGAGGCGGGCATGAGCGGCTATGCGGAAAACGGATACTACAAGGCCGTCGAGGAAGTCGCCGCCTCAGAGGGCGCGCAGGTGCTGCCCATCTGCGCCAAGATAGAGCAGGAAATAGGCGAGCTGCCCGAGGAGGACAAGGCCATGTTCCTTGAAGAGCTGGGCCTGACCGAGTCCGGCCTCGACAGGCTCATAAAGTGCTCCTATGCGCTCCTGGGCCTCATCAGCTTCCTCACCTGTGGGCCGGACGAGTGCCGCGCCTGGACCATCAGGAAGGGCACCCGCGCGCCCCAGGCCGCGGGCAAGATCCACTCCGACTTCGAGCGCGGCTTCATAAGGGCCGAGATAGTCGCCTTCGAGGACCTCAAGACCTGCGGCAGCATGGCCGCCGCCAAGGAGCGCGGCCTCGTCCGCTCCGAGGGCAAGGACTACGTCATGAAGGACGGAGACGTCACCCTATTCAGATTCAACGTTTGAGCTCCGCTGCCGGCGGAGGCGAGAGCGCCCCTTCGGGGGCGCTTTTTTCAGCGGCGTGCAGGCCGCTTGGGGCAGCTTGCACAAAGAGTCCGGCGGGGAAGACGCCAAATATCCAGTTTCAGACGCGATATTCATACATTTATGAATATTCTTGGACTGATTGTGGGCAGTAATAGGCTTTTTCGCATAAAAATCACAATTATTCATTGACAAAGAGGTTGGGCTGGTGTATTATTGACGACGTTATCAAACCGGCGGAAAACCGGTATATGGAAAGAGGATATTGAAAGATGAAAAAGATACTTGCACTTATGCTTGCGTTTTGCATGGTCTTTGCGCTGGCCGCCTGCGGCGAGGCTGCTTCTGACCCCAGCGCCGCCCCCGAGTCCGAGGCTCCCGCTTCCGAGGCTCCCGCTTCCGAGGCTCCTGCCTCCGAAGAGCCCGCGGCTGATGGTGAGTTCACCACCATCGTCGAGGGCAAGCTCACCATGAGCACCAACGCGCAGTTCCCGCCCTACGAGATGACCACCGATGACGGCGGCTTCGAAGGCATCGACGTTGAAATCGCCACTGCCATCGCCGAGAAGCTGGGCCTTGAGCTCGACATCCTCGACATGGACTTCGACAGCGCGCTGCTGGCCGTCCAGCAGGGCAAGAGCGACATCGTCATGGCGGGCGTGACCGTGAATGAAGACCGTCTGCTCGTCATGGACTTCACCGACAGCTATGCCACCGGCGTGCAGGTCGTCATTGTGAAGGAAGGCAGCGACGTCACCATGGACAACATGGGCGAGGGCCTCATTGGCACCCAGCGCGGCACCACCGGCAACATCTACTGCACCGACGACTACGGCGAGGAGCATGTCGTGGCCTATGACGACGGCTTCACCGCTGTCCAGGCTCTCATGAACGGCCAGGTGGACTGCGTCGTCATCGACAACGCCCCTGCTCAGGAGTTCGTCAAGAACAACGCCGGCCTCACCATCCTCGACACCGAGTATGCCGTTGAGGACTATGCCATCGGTCTGAACAAGGGCAACACCGCTCTGCTCGACGCCATCAACGGCGCCCTTGCCGAGCTTATTTCCGACGGCACCGTACAGTCCATCGTGGACAAGTACATCCCCGCCGAGTAATAGGGCGGAAACGCAATATTGAGCTCCAAAAGGGCGGCCCACAGCCGCCCTTTTGTCCACGAAGTGAGAAATTCTGAAGAAAGAGAGAGGTGGGCGCCGTGAGCATGGCAGAAGCCTATGAGCTTTGGAAGGCCATGAGCGTTGCCGGGGAGGACATAACCTTCTGGCAGAACATCTACGTGAAATTCTATCAGGCCTTCATCGAGGCTGACCGCTGGAAGCAGTACCTTGAGGGCATGGCAACAACGCTGTATGTAACGGTCATCGCCATACTCATCGGCATAGTTCTCGGCGTTATAGTGGCGTCCATCCGCACGGCACACGACCAGCAGCGCAGGAAAAAGAATATCGTTCTGGGCTTTTTCAACGCGATTTGCAAGATCTACGTAACTGTGATACGCGGTACGCCTATGATGGTGCAGCTCATGATACTGGGCTTCGTCGTGTTCAAGAGCAGCCGCAACTTTACCATGGTCGGCGCGCTGGGCCTGGGCCTCAACTCCGGCGCATACGTGGCGGAGATCATACGCGGCGGCCTCATGTCGCTGGACCAGGGGCAGTCCGAGGCCGGACGCAGCCTGGGCCTGGGATATATGGACACGATGCGCTTCATTGTCGTGCCGCAGGCTTTCAAGGCTGTGCTGCCCGCCCTGGGCAACGAGTTTATCATACTCCTGAAGGACACCTCGCTGCTCACGATAATAGGAGGCAAGGAGCTGGTACATGCTGCACAGGGGATAATGAACCGGACCTGGGAGCAGATGTTCCCGCTTCTGGGCATATCCTTCCTGTATCTGGTCATGGTCCTGATACTCAGCTGGCTGCAGGGCAAGCTTGAAAGGAGGCTGAGGCAGAGTGAGCGCTGACGTTATTATTCGGGTAGAGGACGTTAAAAAGTACTATAACGACGGCAAAGTCAAGGCTCTGGACGGTGTAAGCACCGAGATACGCCGCGGCGAGGTCGTCGTCATCATAGGTCCCTCCGGCGGCGGAAAGAGCACGCTCCTGCGTTCGCTGAACCTCCTGGAGGAGCCTACGGAAGGCAAGATATTCTTTGAGGGCGCGGACATAACCGACCCAAAGATAAACATAGACCTTCACCGTCAGAAGATGGGCATGGTGTTTCAGCACTTCAATCTTTTCCCGCACATGACCATACTGCACAACATGACGCTTGCACCTATACGCGTGCTCAAGCGCTCCAAGCAGGAGGCGGAAGCCAAGGCGATGGAGCTGCTCGCGAGGGTGGGGCTTCAGGACAAGGCCAACAACTATCCTCAGCAGCTCTCCGGCGGCCAGAAGCAGCGTGTGGCTATTGTCAGGGCGCTGTGCATGGACCCCGAGGTGATGCTTTTCGACGAGCCCACCAGTGCCCTCGACCCCGAGATGGTCGGCGAGGTGCTCGACGTTATGAAAACGCTCGCACAGGACGGCATGACGATGGTCGTGGTAACCCATGAAATGGGCTTTGCCCGCGAGGTCGGCAGCCGTGTGCTGTTCCTGGCAGACGGCAAGCTCGTCGAGGAGGGCAGCCCGAAGGAGATATTTGAGAATCCCCAGAGCCCCAGGCTTCAGGATTTCTTAAGCAAGGTGCTCAAATAGAACTCATACGCATTGAAACGCCGGTGCCTGCACCGGCGTTTTTTGCTGCGGTCTGTTATTAGCACTCCACAAGTTGGAGTGCTAATTTTAATAGTTTGTTCATAATTTGTTCATGCATTATTAAAATCTGTATAGTATTTTTATATACGTAAACAGACAAGGTTAGTGAATAACCGGACGAAGTTTACACAAACTATTACAAAGTATATTAATACATGGAGGTTTTGATCATGTTTGAACTTATGCCTTACGCCACCCGCAGGACCGTTATGAATCCGTTTTCCTTCTTTGACAGCGACTTCTGGGGCACAGCCGCAGGAGAGATAAAGACCGACATCACCGACACTGGCGACGCCTTCAAGCTTGAGGCTGACCTGCCCGGTTTCAAGAAAGAGGACATCAAGATCGGCCTTGAGAACGACCGCCTGACCATCAATGCGGAGAGGAAGGACGAGCACGAGGAGAAGGGCAAGAACGGCTACATCCGCCGCGAGCGCAGCTACGGCAGCTTCACCCGCAGCTTCGACGTCTCCGGCATCGACACCTCGGCCATCAGCGCCGCGTATAACGACGGCGTGCTGACCCTGACGCTCCCGAAGCGCCCCGAGCTGGTGCCTGAGAACAGGCAGATAGCTATCCAGTAAGTGACTGAAAAACGCCGCCACATCTGTGGCGGCGTTTTTTTATCGTAGGTGCGGGGTTCCATCCCCGCCCGGCGCGAGTCTACAGCCGACCTCACGGCGTCGCAGCCGCCCTGTAGGGGACGGCGTCCCCGACGACCCTTTCCTTCGTCCACCGACGGCCTCACCACGTTCCTCCAACCCCCGTAGGGGTCGGCGTCCTCGACGACCCTTGCCTACGTCCATTGCCGACCTCACCGCGTTCCGCCAACCCCCTCGTAGGGGCGGGGTTCCACCCCCGCCCGACGTGC